>Ga0208299_1000128_pt1 | contig 72749 bp, 57 predicted proteins | sample 15_taG_FD_184089 | JGI IMG/M metagenome (GOLD analysis project Ga0208299, IMG submission 184089) | Marine viral communities from the Subarctic Pacific Ocean - 15_ETSP_OMZ_AT15312 metaG (SPAdes) (version 2) | ecosystem: Environmental > Aquatic > Marine > Oceanic | place: Pacific Ocean | collected... | reverse complement strand
CATACCAAAGTCTTCTGCTTCTACTGATTCGTGATAGCTGTCTTTTTCCTGCACAAAGGCTGGAGGTGGTTCTGCGGGAGGCAGAAAATCAAATTCATTTTTGTCGTCGTTTTCGTCTGACATTTTGTAATCTCCTATTGATTTACTCTTGCGTATCCGTCTTTCTTATCTATCTCGATTTGCATGTCAACACAGTCTTTGAGCGAATCAAGGTGTGAGATCAACAAAACGTTCTTAAAATACACTTTAATTAGTTCCAAGATCCTAATAAAACCCTCCATATTTGTTTCATCTAAGGCAGTTCCCGGCTCATCGAGGGCGAAAAGATCAGACTTAGGCAATGAAGACACTCCCAATAGAGCCAAACGAATGGCTATGGCAGCCAAAGATTTCTCTGCTCCTGATGCCATTTCAATTGGGCGGGGTTCATGCCTTGGGTGCTTGATAAATATGTCAAATTTCTTTCCACTATCTTCGAAGAAGACTTCAAACTCGACAATATTGGCAAGGACTTTCGCGACTTCTTGATTGATAACCGGTAGCTTCCGTTTAATAATATCATAAGCAATCCCAGATGTATGCATACAACGCATGTAAAGATCATAAGCTGAGTATTCCTCCTGTAAATCTATGTATTCTTGTTTTTGACTTTCGATTGTTTCGACTTTTTGTTCGAGAGAACCTACACTCTTATATAGTTCTAGCGTTTGCTCTCGGCACTCAGTACATTGCAGCCTTGCGGATGTAAGATTCGCTTCACAGGTGCCCAGTTCTACATTTAGTTCTTCAAGGTTTTCGATCGCTTCTTTGTTCTCATCATATTCTTGCTTTTTGCTCTCCAACTCTTTCAGTTCATAGCCTATACGATCAATAGAGGACGTATTTCTTTCTATTGACAGGTTAATACTCGCAATATCATTTGCGATATCGTTTCTCTTCTCAACTATTAATGTGTATTGGTCTATTTGTCTTGCGACTTCTACTGGCCCCAAGTCGTTGATGTCGCTCTCTATTTCCTTGATGTTCTTGGAGATGTCATCTCTATCGTTTTCAACATGTAGTAAATTTGCGACAGCGACATTCGCATCACTGATAAACTTACAAGTTGAAAACTGTGTTCCGCATGGAATATCATCCAGAAGATGTGACTTCTTTTCAATGTCATTGATCTCCGTGATTAATATGGCCAGGTTGTGTTCATGTGTTTGCTTATCGCCTTCTAGCTTATTGATATTGTTCTGGGTTTCAGTAAGAGTATCAATATCTACACCCGCTATAAACTTCTCGACCTTCTCGTATAATCCGTTCTTCACTCCAAGATCTATTTCACTCTTTTTGTTCTCGCTGGTTAATGATTTCACTCTCGCTTGTTTCTGTTTGATATCTTTTCTTGTCGCGACGATGTCAATGATCTCCGCAGGTATTGACTCGATCATATCATTGAGCTTCACACAATCTGCTGTTAGTTGTATGATTTCTTGATCTAACTCCTCACAGGTTCCTTCATGGACAAGCAATGTGGCGCGCTTTGAATCCAGCTCTTCTGTCGCTTCTTTTATTTCTTCTTCGTACTCGCGCGCCTCCAGGCGCTTTAGGGCGCCCTTAAGATCAGAACAGTCATCCTTAGCTAACTTAAACTTTTGCTCGAACACCTCTAAATCTAAGAACTTAGCAATGATTTCTTTACGCCGTGTTGAGCCTTCATCAATAAATGCTAGTGCGCCGTGCTGAGACGCCAACGAAGACACCAAGAAGTCATCAATGGTGCCGAAGTGTTTGCGGATGTTTGCGTCTGTCTGAGGCCGACTGAGGGCATTTAGTGAGCGGACTTCATCTGTGGTCTTGTCAAGAACTTCAAAGTTTAGATCAGTCTTGGCTTCTTCGGTCACCTCACCTTTCAATTTCTTCGTGTATTTCTCAGCTGTTCTTTCGATCGTGTAGATGTTATGGCCAACCTCAATTGTTACTTTTCCTCGGCACGAAGGCCGATTCTGGTTAATAACATTAACATTCTTCCTTTCATTTTTCGAGGTTGTATTAAAAACAGTCCAAAGCAAACCATCAACAATACTGCTCTTCCCAGAATAGTTCTTTCCAAAAATGCCCACGATCCCATTAAGTTTATCAAATGAAACACTATTATCTTCTCCGTAATTGAATAAGTTGTCGAACTCAAAGTTTGATAGTTTCCAATTCACATTTCGAGATACCTCTTCGGTGTCCTCTACTTGCTTCTTATACTTCCTATTTAACTCATAAACCATCTCTATTGTTGAGGCATCGGCTTGATAGTCTTTTAGGTATTCATCCATCAACTCTTCTTGAACATCAATATCTCGCAAGTTTTCTGTCTTTAGCGTGTCTGTAATATCCTCGACATTTCCACGTTCTCCCGCCGCTCTGTTTAAGAAAGTGACTACCTCCGGTTTAAAGCGATGCTTCGCAATATCAATTGCTCGCTTCATCGTACTAAGTGGCAAGTTGTTATTACTCACCAAACGCAAACGTGCGCCCTTTGGAGGGTCTGCTCGGCGGGGCATCTTGCCCTTTGGAGTTAGCTGAATAGTGATGAACGGTTTTGGGTTTTCAATCTGATGATGCTTACACGTGAATGTATCTTTGTCTTCAATCTCCCACAATAGGAAACCCTTATCTGGCGTTTCCCCGTGGTTCTGTTGAATCAGCGAACCAGGATAAGCGCACTTGCCATCGTTATCAATCTTCTGGTGTGTCTTGTGAATGTCACCTAACAAACCGTAATCGTATTTGGCTAGTGTTTCTATATTGATGTCACCGTGAGTCATCACCCAACCGGTGTCAGTTGTTGAACCCGCGATGGATCCATGATAGAGCGCGATATTTACGCGGTCATCTGGTAGTGTCTCGGGCCAGTTCTCTGGATCAACAATAGAAAGCACTCGTAGGTCGATGCCTTCTGCGACTTCAATGGTTTCTGTATTTTTGATGAAATGTAAATTAGGGTGATTTAGGTTCTCGACGATCGGTGTGATGGCGTCTAACCTAGCACCGTTTTTCAAGTTCATATCATGGTTTCCCAGAATCATATAATACGGAGCGATGTCTGCCAATTTGGTAAATAGCTCGCTCATCATGCGTATTGCTTCGGGCGATAGGTCCAACTTAGTATGAAACGTGTCGCCGGTATTGACAATGATATCTGGTTTTAATTCACGTAGTTTCTCATATAATCGTTGGAACACTACGCGGTACTCTTTGTGGTACTTTAATTTCCGGACGTGAATGTCCGATACGTGTGCGATTTTAATGCTCACATACTCTCCTTATAAACAAACACCTCCACTAATAAATGATAGTAGAAGTGTTTAAATTAGCTTGCGATGTTACAAGCAACAATATAGCTTAATGTATTCACAACTAAAACAAATCCAACAAACATAGACATCAGAATACCAGACTCCATCAAAGTCACGTTACCTAATACTTTTTTGTCGAGAAAGGTTGAAACAGCATTCTTAAAGTTAAACATAATTGCTCCTTATACATTAAATATACTCCCTTATGGGAGAGATGTCAAGTACTTTCTCAAAGTTTCTTTCCATACACCTATGCCAGAATCTCCAAAAATATTCAAATCACTGTCGTTTTTTTCGGAGTTGCCTGCCCGGGCTTTGTTCTTTTGAATAACTTCATAGGCAACCGACCACTCTGGCGGCAACCACATATATTGTCCGGAGTCGTCGGCAAATGAAAATAGTTGTCCGTCTGAGTCATAAGCCCAAAATACTGCTTGGGTTTTTTCAGACGTCCCAAGAAACTTCTCTAGTCTCTCTCGTCCGTCGGTATCCAATAACCACGTTCGGACTATGGCCTCCCATGCTTTTTTTGTCATTCCAACAAATGGCATCCACTCTTCATCGGTCATGGTGTCTGCTGGCGTGTATACAAAGTCGTTTGTCCCTGTTGTCAAGGCTATAGCATTATCTGCAATGATTGGGGCGAGTTCTACACCGCGTTTCAGAAACTTTTGTTTTACGTTTTTGATACCCTCGGCATCGTTTTTGTCAATGACAGAACCTTCTGATGTTGCGGCATCTCTAAAATGCTTAATATCTTCGACTGTACCAAAACGGTAGTCTTCGTATGCCTCCTTATCTTTCCTAAGTTGAGTTTTAATTTCTCTCTTCTGATCATCATGAGCGAATTCGGCCGCTAGCTGTGTTCCAAGAGCGCCGAGGGCGCCCAAAATCATGATAACTGTTTTCTTTTTTATGGACGGTAGTTCATCAAAATTTCTTAAAGCATTTTTAACTTTCGTACGAAATGTCTGACTGTTCTTCCATTTGCTTTCAATATCTTCGTCACTTTCGAAAAGAACGCCATACAACTCTTCTTCTATAATCTCGTTAATGAAGCGGACTTGTGCCTCTTCTATAATGATCTGTCGCAATCTGTGTTCTGTGATCTGCATGGTCGTTGTTTCTATTCGTGCTCGTTTATTACTATTTCTATCTCTTCCTCGATGATCTCGGCTAATCCAACTTTCTTGAGGCCGCGCCGGACTGGTTCAAGTATCTGTCTCAGCCATGGCGCGGCATTACGGGCTGCCTTGCGGCGGTTGAAACGATGTGGTCCCGTAATGCTGCTACCAGAGCTGATGAATCGTCGAAGCGTTCCGGTTGGATCTGACTTCTCTAAATCGTCAAGCACTGCTTGATATCCAAGGTCGTTGGAAACATGCAAAGTATATTTCTCAGCTGCATCCGCGTCTGCTTGGTCAAACATCCCTCCCTCTAAATCTTCGAGGGCTCGATTAAATCCCTTGTGAAACTTCAACCAGTGTTCAAATCCCTCCTGTTTATACTGCGGGTTTCGGTGGCCGAGATCAAGGGCACTCCAGTGTTTGTCGAGATCTCTCTTGGTCGAGCCGGATCTTTTTTTCTGATCATCCGAGCGGTGATTCCAGCGGTCTATCTCATCGATGGCCTGAACTACGTCGTTGGTATATTTGGGAAGCATCCTCATATTAACTTCTTTCGATTTGTCGAGCACTCTCAAAAGAAGTTGAAGCCAATATAGATCGCTGACAACGAACGCCTCCTTGGCGCCCTCCTTATCGACGTTAGCTTTAGATGATGCATCGCGGGAATCTCCTTCAGGCCAGCCCGGGCGGGCCGGTCCGTATTTCCCCTCCACTACACTTTGGACCTCTTCTTTGATGATCTCTTTTAATCTCGCTATTGTGATTTTCATAGTTATTCTCCTAAACTGCTGATAACAAATTCAACAGTAAATAGTCGTCCCTATCTATAAAGGAGGCGTTATTCTTTCTTTCTCGGAAGACCTCTTTCGGCATTGAACCTACATCCTCATAGCCACTCACATCTATTTTATACATCTCAATATCATATTTAAGAAGCATTTGAATGATTCTATTTTCTTTCTTTCTCGCGTCTGGGTCGAGGGCGATGTAAATGGGTGTGTCGTTGAGGACAATTTTGCGGATAAGATCGGAGTTCGATCTAAGTGTTGAGCCCAGAATGGGAACAGCATTTCCTGCGACCAGTGCATCAAAGACTCCTTCTACAATAACTAGGTCTTTGTTCCAGTTAATAAATAACTCATTAAATACAATATCTTTTGACACGGGCGGGTTCTTATATTTATATGAGTCACCGTTATATGATCTCGCAATGAAATAGGAGCAATCACCATCGTCGTTGAAAGACGGGATAATGATCCTGCTCCTATATTCGCCACCGAAACAATATCCGATCTTCCATTTGAGGATGTCGGCTTTGCTTACTCCTCTTTTGTAGAGATACCGTAATGCGTAACTGGCTGTTGCTGGTTGGTGTTCTGAGCAGAGGGTTGTGAATTCTGGCGGGAGTTCCACTTTCTCTCGGCGTTCTTCCACGCCTCCCTCCATAAAGAGATCAGCAAACCTTTCAATATCTTGACGCCCGAATATTGCGTCCCACGCCGCCAATTGGTTATGGCCGCCAAACCGACGCACAACACGCCTAATATTCCGACCGCGATAATCACAAATCCAGCATTTAAAAACATTTTTAACAATGTTAACTGAAAATTTACGTTTTCTATGATCACATGACGGGCACGCGAAAAGAAGTTCGGCGCCTTTGTTTGTGCTGTCTCCAAGCGTTTCATTAAGAATCTTCTTTGCGGCTTTGATATTCACATGCCCTCACAACGAACACTATAGCATATTCAAAACTGACTGTCAAGAAACTCTACAAAGTTTGAAGAGCTTCCACAATCTGAGCTTTGGTTGTTTTGGTGGTAACATCAAGGTTGTTATCTTTTGCGATTTGCAACAATTCTGCTTTCTTCATTGTAGCACTCCAGCTTGATGCTGTTGTTGTTTCGCTATTCTCCACCGATACCACCTCAATCTCAAAGGTTAGCTCTTTGCCAGCCAAAGGATGATTCATATCTAGAACTACCATGTCATTTTCAAGTGCATGGATCATAGCCAGAAACGGACCTTGTGGGCCGTTACCTTGAACTGGTTGGCCAACTTGGAAGTTAAAATCTGGCCCGAAAGCATTTTTAGGTACTGGCTGAAGTGCTTTTGGATTTCTCTCTCCGTAAGCATCCGCTGGGTTTATCGAAACTGTTTTTGTTTGGCCCGTAGTCATGCCAACACACGCTCCATCAAATCCGCGGATCATTTTTCCGGAACCGACCTTGAAATTTAATGGCGTCCCTCGCGTTCTAGAATTATCAAATTCTGTTCCATCGCTTAGTGTGCCTTTGTAATGCACGCTTACTGTATTTCCGTTTTTTATTTTCATTTTGTCTCCTATGTTTATAATGAAATTTTATCTAATATAACACAACCACTTCTGGGTGTCAAGTATTTTCTATCGTATAGCCGGCTTTTGCTATTACAATAGCGTCTGCTTTATCATATGAACCGGCAACCGGGTTACCGTGTTTTGTGTATTCTATATTAAAGGCCGGCTCATGTTCTAGAAGATGTGCTAAGACCACTTCCTTGGCCTTTTGTCCCCTTTTTACATTAATGCCCGCCTTCTTCCTTGCGGACGATGCAGAGATGTATTCCGGCTCAATCTCGAACAACTCATAAACAAACCACGATACTATGCCGTTAAATGCTGTTAAGGTTGCGATAACACTTGCGGATGAGCGGCCTTTAGCAAACATCATTAGTGGTTGTTCAATATAAATTTTATCTATCGGAAACCTCGCATCTCCTATAAAAGAATCATTATCTAGCTGGTACATCTCATATAAGTCTTCGATGTATTCCTTGATGGCTTCTGCTTTTGCAAAAGTACCCTTGTGCTTTCGTAAGTCACACACGCTATAGTGAAGGATTTCGCCGTCACCCACCAAAGCAAAACCAGTTATGCTGGTGGAAACATCAATACCGAGGATCATTTTACGCCTTATATTTGCGCCAACTATGGCGGTTTCTGTTTTGTAAATATTTCTTATTGTGCATTTGTGCGTACGCTTCTTGTTCGAACCTGATATTTCTATATGCTAGTTCTTTATCTCGAAACTTAATTAGACCTTTTAAATAATCCCAAACATACAACATATAAAAGAATACCACAAATAGTTCCTTTTGTTGAGCGATATGTATTGTTTCGTGATTTAAAATTTCATCTGATAACTTCTCACCACACAGAATGAAAGGGAACAGTGTTATTGCTCTTATATCGACAACAAATGATAAGAACTTTGTTAGGCGAGGGGTAACCAACACTATTGGATTCATTACAAGTCCAATTTTATTTTAAATGTATAGTCCTGCTCTTCTTCTTTAAGGACCGGACTGGATAGTGTAGCAACACCTATTAAATTTTTAGTGACGTCATATACTGCTACCTTGGATATATACACTTGTCTCTTAAAAGAGGCACTATAATTACTGTAGCTAGAACTAACTGTGTTCTTGATTAGCCTCTTTGAGTTCTCCTCATATACGTGTGAAGAAGTTTGTTGTAGTTGTTCTTGACCATATTCTATAAACGTTGGGTTATTGGAGTAATTAACTTTGCCTTTATTAGCATGAGCATACATTGTAAGTACTTGTGTTTTTGTTGTTCCTTCGAACGATAATTCAAACGCAGCATTCGTAAATGTAATACTTCCACCACCACTATTTACTGTGCCCTCATTAACTCCATCATGAGCACCAGCACCCCAATAAATCCACTGTGGCTTTGATGCTGTATCTCCGGCTCTCAGATGTACATTGGCGTTGCTAAGATCCCACGAACCTGTCATCAGCAACAGCCCCTCATCATATAAAGCTACCCCTGCTACGTTTCCGATGTTTGCCGCATTAACATCGCCGACACCATCGTAGGTACCAGAAACTTGAATTAGCTCTCCGTTCTGCTTAGTGTCTCTTAGTTCTCCTATAAGAGAACCAGAATAATACCACTTCAGCGATAAGCTTCCGGGCCTTATTCGTTGGCCGTAAAAGATAGAAGGAATATGAATAAGATTTAATGTTTGTTGGCTCTTATCTCCGTAAGATGAAGTTACTTTATAGTGTCGCGATCTAACTCCATATAAATTTAATTTGTTTTTTAAAGCCACGAAATATTGGTTATAAACTCCTGTGGTGCTGTCGTGTGGGGTCGTTATATAATCTCTACGTATAGAGGCGGTCATCGGATATATACCAGCTAATGTATCGCCAAAATCAAATTCATTGTTATATATTGATGATGCCTTGATTACTGTCTTGAAGCTAGATTTTGAACCATCTTTTGTCAAATACGGATATATGGTCTGATTAGGCGTCGGTGCCGAGGGCGATATTGATTTAATACGATCAATATTATATTCGTATAAACTAACATTTCCAAGTGGTGCTACAACACCAATTTGAGCGTTAGTATCGCCAGCGACGACATAATAGCTTAAGCGGGCGGACCCAAACGATCCAGATTGCACTGGCTTATCGTTATAATACACGCGAGATTCATAGATAAAAAATGTGGACTTAGGGTGAGCTACCAAAGCATTTCGAATGATATCGTTCGGGCCAAATTTTCTAAACATATGATTTTCTCTTTTTAGAAGGAATCAATAGTCCAATCTAACACGAAGAGTTAGCTCGTTACTCGGCGTCTTCTTAAGTGGCTCTGAAAGTTTGGCTACTGCTAACAGCTCGTTATTCGAGCTATAAAGACCAACTGTTGTTATATATGAAACTGATGGATCTCCCGAAGTGTTTTTAACTCTCAACTTGCTTCCGGTTATATATGTCGGGTTCGTGCTGTAGTTGAATTTATTGTGTGGTACGCGGCAGAAGTAGATTGTTGAATTAATCTCGGTTGTGTTATTGAACGAGATGCTTTGAATTCGTTGCCTGAGAGCATCACATGAGGCGCTGATTGCTCCGGTCATCATGGATTGTGTTACACTCCATGAATTGCCTTCGTATTTCCAGAAATCATCTAAATTCCCATTCGAAGAAGAGAAAATCGATGCCGTCAAAACCATGACGCCGGCTTGGTAGAATATGATTCCTTTTCCAATGCCTGTGTCTGTCGCGCCAGCGCCGCCGGCGTCATACAAAACACCATAGTCTCCCCCAAGAGTGTTAAACGTTCCGGTATCATCCACCGAAGCTGAGGCGTCTGTTAGAGTTATAACCATGTCGCTCGACCCGGTTGCACTATTGAATGCGCAGCCGGCATTACCGGCAGCACCGCGCATCTTGCCGCGGCCAAGTTTAATTTCTACGGATCCTTTCTTGATTTGATCTTTGGTGAGCAATCGAGAAAAGTTAATAAAATATACTTCTTTCATTGAACCCGTAAGATCTAAAACCAGATCGCTTTCGAACACACGAACGGTATTATCAGAACCCGTGTAGCCCAATAACAACTGCGAGAATTGATTATACATATTGATCTTTTTGCTGTTTTGCGTTGAGGCAGAACTCGACAGCGCTGAACTCTCGTCGTAGCCCATTGTTATATCAAATATATGGTTTGCTGAAGAGCTTAAATATGGATAGTCATAAACAGATTGAAACTGGCCATGAGTATAATTTTTAATATTGTTTTCTGTCGTAAATACACCATATGTTCCACTAACAATAGCACCTGTTACCGGCACCACCTCATGCAAGAAGGTTCTTGTGGTGGTTATATCCGTATTAGGATTTAGGGGTTCAAAACTTTTTATTGGCATTTCTTTTCTCCATTTATCATATTATGCTTTTTTAATTAACCTTAAACTAATTTGTTGGGTTGCGCCCGAGGACACTCCGGAAACATACACTGTTGTATCGATATAATCATATGTGTTACCATCTCCAAACAGGTCTTGTGAAGTTTTACCATGTCGACTAAAATCGTCGTTGGTGAGGTTCTTGGCATCAAAGTTTAATGCTGTCGCGCTGGCGCGGGGGCCATTCATCACTGATGTTGCCGTGTCTGCTCGGTTGTCGTTCTGTCTAAACACAACTTGATTTCTAATTGCTTTCACTGTGGCTATCCTATGGTTTGGAAGATTGCGATCCGTTCGGCCGGCAGCGGTGCGGGACATGTTAATTTGAATTTTTTCGCGGCCCTCAGTGCCACTATTACTAAATACACTTCCCCTAGCGGCCCCTAGTACGCTCGATAAGAATCTCGTGTCAATCGAAACAGATATTCCGGTGTCTGTTAGATTGTTAGAATCCAGATAATTATTTCTGTTCTGCGTTGTGGCCGATATTTCTTTTGTATCTAATCCTATCTCGGAGATAATCTTTGTTCCAGTGTGGGCTCCGGATTGAAGTACATACTGACCTGCGTTTTCGCAGGAGCCTCCCAGGGCAGCAGTGATGGCGTCTGCAGTGACTCCATCAGCAACAGCCAAGTAGTAAAAACCGGATTCACTCTTGATGGCCGCGTTTGGCACTTTTTCGTTTGTTTTCATAACCGGCATATACATCAAGTTGGTGTTACCGTGGGACAAAAGGCCATAATTAATTCCAGCATTTGTCTCTGTGAAGGCCTCCAGTATCGGAGTTTGTAATATCTCCAGATCATAGTAAGCTGAACCTGACGGATGGTTTTTGTTATACAACTTATAGTTGATTTCATCGTCGCCAAGAGCAAACATTTTAATTGAAAAGTTTCCTTTAGCCATTTTTCTTCTGCCGATCTCTGTGAGCACAGCGTCGAGAATAATGTCTCCGGAATTGTCTAAGAAAGCCATTTATTTACCTCTTTGTTATAATAATTAGTGTTTTTGTTATTAAATAGATTATAGCACTATAATAAAACTTTTTAAATACTAAGTTCCTGAATATCTTAATAATCTCACAGGTACCTGAATTGACGCATGTGAGATTGCGCCTACTATGTATATAGTTGTTTCTATATAATCAAACTTGTATTGTGTTACGTATTCTTCGCTAAATAATACTTGATCGATTTCGCCGTATTTAGTCCATCTTTTGTCTCTTTCGCCATCGGAATTTGTTCTAAGGCTTGACACGACAGAATAGTTTGTGGCCATGACGGTGCCGCGGGGGCCAAGAATATTCGAAAATTCAAGGCCTGGGGAAGTGAAAGATTCATAATCTGTCATTAAATTAGGGATCATATTACATAAATATGTTCTATAAAATCTGAAACCATTGTTGTGTGAGGTGGGTGCGGCAGCCGTCAGTGTCTCGAAATTAATTTTATAATCTCCGTTTGGAAAATTTTGAAATTTACTGTTTTTATCTGATGTCATCATAGAATCTATAAATCTAGCATCACACATGACATATGAGTATTGGTCCAACAAGCCTAAATTTAATAGATACTTATCTCTATTTTTAAGTTCTGGGCGAACTTCAGGTGTGTTTAAACCGCTCTCAATTACTAGTTTAGATTTTTCTGCTGTACTTGATTCCAAGTATTTAAACGAATTTGCGAAGATCAAATCTATCTTTTCGGAAGTTTCATCATTAACTGATAGATAATGAACATCATGATAGATATCCGGACAAAAACTTAATCTATTATTAACCTTAAGCTCTGGGAGATACAGTATATTTTGGCTTATATGTGTGGTTGGGCCGTACGTAATGTTAGAATTTTTATTTGAATATGCTTCCAACATTGCCGTTATCTTGGTAGCCTGGATCCCGTCCTCATCATATTTTATAATTTTATCATATAGGCTATAGTCAATTTCATCGTCACCTAAAGCGAATTTCGAAATTAAAAATTCTCCTTTAGCCATTTTTTCTCGACCTAATTCGGTTAAAGTTGCGTCAATAACAATCGTGCCGCTTGTCTTTTTAAAAGCCATAATAATATCCGTGTTTAACTATTTTTTTATTCCCAGTCATGATCCCACTCGTAATATGTCATCTCGGCGCCTGTGAAGGTATCGTCGGGGCCGGTGTAAGGGCCGGCTTCATAAAAGGAGGGGCCATCGCCTGAACCATCATAAGTCGAGAATCCGAACATTCCTTCGGGGGGGTCGGCTTCATAAAAGGAGGGACCATCGCTTGAACCATCATAAGTCGAGGATCCGAACATTCCTTCGGGGGGGTCGGCTTCATAAAATCCATAATCTATGCCGGTGGTCGGCCATGGCCAGACCGGGTCTGGCTCTGGCACCACCGTGATCGGTGGGTATAGCGGGCCGTCGCCACCATAACCTTCTTCTGGTACATCTGTGCCTTCTCTGTAGGCATCTGTATCTCCCAAATCATCCTCCCACCACTCTTCCTCTTCCTCCATTGTCACCGTAACCTCAGTCTCGTGCTCCCAGCGCGCTCCGGGCGATGGCTCTGGCGCCACAGACATTCCGGGTGGGGCGGACTTGACAGGCGCTTCAGGGTCTTCTTGCATTTTAAATTTAATATTCAGATCTACTTTCTTTCCGGTTTTCTTAGAAATCATTCTAATTTTAAATCGTTTTCCCCAAATCAACTCTTTAGCAACCCCAACATTGACTTTGTTTATTTGAGTGGCTGCTTTTTTATTAAAATCAACGTCGGTTGTGTCAAGTGTAATTTGGTTCATATTAGGTTGTATCTGCAGAAGCTTCTTCATGGAGATTGTTGTGTTCTTTGGTGGTGCGGCGCGGAGATGTTGCTCGTATAGTACGCCAAAAATAGCATACTTGTATCCTCCATCATTAACTAATTCACATTCCATTATTTCAGATGGGTGGCTTATCATCATATGTTCGTTCAGGAATCTAAATAGATAGTAATATTTTTTGTTAGTGTCAATTTCCGATTCATAAACTGTGTCAGCAAAGACGTACTCTGTATCTTCTATTCTAAGATCGAGAGTGCTTAAGAGATTTCCTTCAAAATCTCCGTAACTTGTTGGTTTGACAGATGTTCTAAAGACTTCTACATATCTTGCTCGCGAGATCGTTTTTGCGTTTATGATATCTTTTAAAAGCAAATTATTTGCGAACAAGTAGTCGTCTTTCTTAACCTGATCTTCGGCTGTTATAACTGTCGGGAATTCTTTTGGCACATGACTCTCATATGATGTTTCAAATCCTACTCTCTGCGAATCATCTATGTATTGAAATGGATATATCGATGCTCCATTACCGGGATGATCTAAAACTTGTTGTGTTTTTGAAAACATGGGGATCTCTATAACCTTAAAACACGGTTCTACATGGAAGTAGAAGTCTGCCACGTGCGGACTGTCACTCATGTCTTGTTGGATTGTGGCGTACGCATTTCTTGTGGCTAATATCGATGTTTTACAGGAGGTTAATATCGTTATCGGTGGCATAACTGGGGAGTAAGGCACTATTATTGTGCCGGCGCCGGCGGAACTGCCCGGGCCGGGTGAGACGGGTGTGGGTGCAGTGTAATCAGGAGGTGCGCCCGGGCCAGTCTCATAGAATGCGGGGCCGGCGCCGGGCATGGATGACCCTGGATATGGGCTACCGCCGGTAGTGCCCGGGTGCGGGGTTGAATCTCCAGTACTGGACATGGCTTGGATGTTAGAGTAAGGGCTGCTACCATACGGGTCTCTTATTGGTGCGGTGGTTGTGCTTCTAACAATGCTTCTTGAGCCGCCACCGGATTCTCCTCCTTGCGTGAAAGGACTTGCTACTTCGACTTTGTTGCCGGGGGTATTGGCCTGCCGGGCAACCCACCAACGTTTATCGTATGCGGCCTGGTCGGCGTCGGTCCAGTCTCCGGCTTTCAAAAAAGACTTCTTGAGTACGCCGGCCATGGCCGGTACGTTGAAGGTGGTGCCATGGTACTGAATGGGATGATCATAGGGGGCGGTCGGGGTGCCCGAAGCGGGATCGTTGAAGGCGCTGCCCGGGAGGCCGGTGATGCCGATGCCCCATTTGCCGCCGGTGTTGACGCGGACGTACGGCGCAGGTGTTTGCTCGTCATCTGGAATGCCGTCGTGGTTTTCATCGACCCCGGGGACTTCGTACCACTCGCTTTCGCTGCCGCCGCCGTCGCCGGAGCCGCCTGAATCGTGGCCCGGGCCATCTTCGTCGGCGCCGCCGCCAAAGGTCGCGCCTTGCATAAAGGCGGCGAAGGCATCCGGACTCAGCCCCGTATTGAGATTATTGATGACACCCATTAACTCTGCGAATGCTTCTTCATCCATGCCTTCGCCGGCGCTGCCTTCTTCTTCTCCCTCCTCCTCCATCGGGCCGAACCGCCACCCGGTGGTGGGACTGGCATAGCCGCCTCCGGCGCCCTCAACATAGCCCGGGCCGCCGGCGGGGGGGCTGTCATGAGTCGGATCGCCCGAACTTCCGTGGTTCCAATTCTGTCCGCTGCCGGCGTGGTGGCCTCCGCCGCCCATGCCATCGGATGAGCCCGCTAGAGTTTCTTCTAACTTCTTCTTCTTTTCAGTATTATCTTGGCCCTGCTGACTCATCATTTCAACCGTGTCCGGAGGAAACGGGTATACCTCCTCACCATCACTAACTGGCTCTGCAGACATGGGTGAAATTATCATTCCAGTTGGACCGGATTCAAAATCTACAGTCCCAATCGATGAACCGGGCGCGGATGAAACCATCCCCGCACCATCATAGAATAGTTGTTCTGCGTAGTTATTTGTTGCTGGATCATAAAACTGCATGCAGTATTGATCCGGGATTCCATCGCCATCTGTATCTATTCTAGCTATTTGTTTAGTTAGCCTCAGATTCGTATATTTATATCTATAGGAGGGAACCACAACATATGCATAACAATTGTATGTGTATTTCTCGCCATATTTGACCTGAGTGTCGAATAAATCCAAGTTTTTCATATGGGAAGAATTGAACATCCAGAAGTTTTGTAGAACTGTTTTATTTGTTGAATTCTCAGATTGTTGGCCGGCGACTTTTTCAATTCTATAAGCTAAAGTCTCTACAGGATTCTCCTGTATATTAATCACATTTTGTAAGTTCATGTATTTTAGATCATCTGCATTTAGAATGGTTTTAGAATATTTGATTGTATCATTTAGAACTGCCATCACATTCTTATTGTTGAAATATCTGTCAAATCCGGTGGCCGAGTATGTCGTGCTTCTTTCGGCGGCTGCTGCCCGGGCGTTTCCCACAAAGGAATAATCGTCATTGAGAGACGCAGAATAGTTGTTATATATAAGTGTTAAAAACTCCAGAAAATCTATTGTTTTATAAGGTGTCTTATTAACTGTGTTGGTTTCAACCTTCTGTGGGCCCATACGTGGCGTCGATGATTTAGCTAATGAGGATTTTTGTACAGTATATTCTAAGTAGCCCGGAGCTATATCCGGGAAACTCTCATCATATACATCTTTTAATATTTCCAAAAACTTCGCTGAGAAATCATTCTTCATTATTGAATCTCTAATTCGATACTTACTCTTGGAAGTTTTCTCTATTATTCCAGAATCATTCGGCATAGAGATTCTAACTCCGTATGGGAATAGGCTCTGTGGCATTGGCTGAGTTGTGTCATACCTTTCTTTCTCATAGTATTTATCATCGAACAGTATGTTTTTTTGTGAATTAGTAACTTCATCTTCGAGTGTGGGAGAAAAACTATAGCCTGAAAAATCTTTTTCTAAATAAGAGAATGAACGAGTTCTGTTTTTAAATAAATCATTTCTTAAAATACCTAAGCTAACCTTTTTTTCTAACGTGGCGTATTGTTTATATGAAGCATTGGCCCCTTTTATGTATTTAAACATATAATAATTTGGAATAAGAAGTTCTGATTTTTTATTATTCACTGATGACTCATATCTGTGAAGATATGCGTTATATTCATATCCTACATTTGTTGGTTCTGCGGTTGTTGAACTTATCCCAGTTTTTTTCATTTCCAGAATCGTGTATGGAATTGAATATTTAAACATTGTGTTGTAATAAACGGCATCAGAAGGAAGCAGAGATGTATAGTTGTCCTCTCCGATTTGGCCTCCTCTAAATAAAGTATTCCAAAATAGGTCGCCGCCAGGTAAGTTTAGTTCGGAATACAGTCTAACGGGTATTAAATAATTTGGTACCGCTAGCGTGGGTTCCAAAACTCTAACCGTACAAGGATTAATCTCCACCGCTTTAATATATCTTGAACGACTATTGGCACGAAATACTTCAATACCGTTTAAGTTTTCAGTCTTATATAACGGAAGTGCCCGAGTGTTGAGTGACTGGTTTTCTTCTTTCCCGTCGACGATAGACCAAATATTCCCTATTTCTTCTCTTAAATGGTTTCCGTCGCCCTCCACATTGCCATGTCCAACAAAAGTATATACATGCGAATCGTCTATTTCATGCGCTGTTGAATACAGTGGTGGGCCGGCCGGGGCAACCGAGCCGGGCGGAAAGAAAAGTTCGGGGTCAGGCATATTAGTAGTCTCCGCCGGGCGCGATCGGGTCTTCGATGGGTGTGACTGTCGATGTATCCAGGGTCGGTGAAGGTACTGTGGGGAGGGCAGTAGAGCCTGGCATTAACGCTTGAGCTTGAGCAGAGGCCTGCGTCGATATAGTACTACCGGCGGCCATCGTTGTGAACTCCTTATTCATAAATCGTGTGACTGTTTGTGCTCGTGATGTCAGCTGTCTCTTAAGAACAGTTCGATAACCCGTATTCATCAAATATTGTGTTTGTGCGTCTATATAACTACTCATATTAGACATAACCGCATTAATTGATTTATACCTCTTTACTAAATCATTCGTCAGCCACGATGGGTATGTAACTATCGACGATAGACGATATCCCTCTGAAAACTCGGCTGAGAACCCATCACCATCAAATGGATCGGCCCAGACAGGGCCGGACTCGGTATATCTGTCAGAAGTTATCTCTATATATGGTGCTTCGGCGAGGATATAATTATACTCTACACCGCTTGGGAGGATCACTGGCTTATTGATCGAACGCAGCTGATTTGATTGTTTCCACTCAGCGCTTTTGTCTTTCCAAGTAAAACCAAATTCTAATTCTTCGTCATCGTAATCAAACCAATTCATATACCTTTCTATTTCTCGAAAACAAGTAAATGGAGAATCTATATAGGCATTACCAATATAATTTTTAAAGTCATCCCAGCCCTCAGATTTTAAAGAAGAAACGAATTCCGCATCTTTATAGACAATTGGTTCCTCGCCATATATATAGTCCATTCCTGGTTCAGTTTCTCTTCTGTCGTCCTTGCCAGCGATGTCAGGCACAGAATATACTGTATCCTTCATGATGATCCCAAATGTTGAAAGCGAACTAAAAAATCCATGTGTATCTACATCTGGCAATGAATAATAGACCTTGTTTCTCATAAGCTGGTGGCCATCTGGTAGATCGGCAAATATTGGGTCATCCAACACCACAGAGATCGGTGGGGTGTAATCTGTTGCGTCTTCTGTGAGTCCAACCCATGGAAGGGTGGAGGGTGACATATCGCCGTAGTCCGCCATTAAAACTCTCCTGCTTTTCTAAGCTTTCTTGTGTCTTTAAAATATCTTATTTTCTTGTTTCTCGTCTTCTTCAGATTTATTTGTGAAGCCTGAGAGGCTACTTTTAACAGGTATGGCTTCCTTTTTTCTTTTCGCATCTTTTTCATTCTTCTGATGTTCTCTGGCATTCTCTCGTCTAAATTATAAAACGGATCACATTCATCTTGAAATTTGTCAGGTGTCTTTATATAGCTTGCTTTTAGATTTGAGAATTCTCGGGCGTCGAAGATATTAACATTTTGTATTTCTTCTTGATCGGTTTGGGAATCTAATAGTGAGAATCCCACATCTTCGTCTGATAAAACACAATTGATTCCGAATAAGAATCTTTCCGCTATATCGTTTGGATTTCTTTTGAATTCTTCTTTGGGAAGAATCCCTTGTTGTTCCAGGATGTCAAGGCCTTTTTTAATTTTTGTCGTCATTGGGGCTAATCCAATATTTTGAACTTTCTTATTTGAAAATTTGAAGTCCGACATAAACATATGTTCTCTGTCTTCTTCTAAGCTTCCTATCTCTGGCAATTTCTTGTTTTTTTTCATTCTTTATACCTATAACTAAATAGTATCTGTATCTAATATTCTTATGGGCGGTGGTAAAGTCTCATCGTTCTCCACACATCGCATGGTGTTTCCCAAGAGTCGTTTTGAACGCCGCGGTGGATGGTAAACATGGTGGGGATCATATCGGTCATGGGCCTGAGTTCTTCATATTGCGCCCAAAATAAGTCATCGCCTCTGGCGGTGCCCGAGGTGATCTGATTATTATCATAATTATTTGTGAATCTCACGTAGCTATCGGTACCGCCACAATCTGCTTTTCGGTATGGCCAGCTTATTGTGGCTCTACCCACTCCTGAATGTGTATATATCGCGCCGGCGCCGGTATAACGCTTAACTCGATTCGGGCTTTCTGCATCTTCTTCGATGGTTAAAACAACGAATCGGGTGCGGGCGTCACCTGCAGAGTCTTTAAACCATATTGTATATGTGCCGGGCTGTAGATACACTCCTAAACCACTATATGAATCACTGGTGCTTGTTACTAAGGCGCCTTCTTCCCACTCGCTGCCGGCTGCGACGTATCCGAGATCCTCATCGTAGCGGCCAGCATTGATTTCTATTGTATCTATGTCGGTCCAGTCGTTGGTCCATACACCAATGTCGGCGCCGCTGTTTCTTCTTGCTTCTGCTGCCGCGGCTTCTTCTTCCGCGGCTTCCGCCCAGGCGTCCGGGACCGTAGTTGTATCTTCTATAAGGCCAGATACCTGGCCTGGGTAAATGTCGTCTTTCGTCCATGCGCTAAGATACAAGTTTCCATATATATCTTCTGTTATGTCTCGATTCCGGGTGTATCGTTGGCCCACATTCTTATAGTTTGTAGGTTCTGTTCCCATAACATCAACAAACAAGTCATACACGGCTCCTGCATTTGGGCCGCGATTTTCAAGCGGGATTAAGGAGCTATTAAACATTCCCAAAAGGTGTTCGAACTTTTCTTTGAAGGAATTTACTTCTCTCATATTTCCGGACATTGGTGAAAGGCGGCCGGCTAAATATTGTGAATCTTCGAGTATCTTGTTGGCTATGTCGGACATGGAGAAAATGCCATCATATTTATTTGTTAGTACTGCCATGGCCGAATTATATATGAATGGAGCACGGTACCACGCGACCAAAGCGCCAGAGGCTTCAAGTTCAGTCATTGCACTTATAAAGAATTCGTTAAACACTCCTTCTATATTGTTATAACTACAGGCTTCTATCGCCTTTAGATAATATTCCATGAACATCCCATATTCTCTCTCTAACAACTTTTTCACCACATTATAAATTTTATATGTATTATCAAGTGTATCGACTTCGAATCTGTAATCTGTCCACCAGCTCTCGCGATCACCATGGTGTGTTCCTATAGTGTTGTAGTATGCTACGTCATCATCCATAAAGTCTTGAAACTCAAAACACATAAGACGATATCCGTTTCTTACTACGGGACCATTATAGCCATCTAATCTATTAGAAGAATCATTGAATGGCAAATCAAAGTTTTTAAATTTTAAGTAGGATAATGCCTTTGCTTCGGTGGCGGCCTCGTTGGCCATCGCCACATATTCAGTTGCGTAATACGGAACTTCCAAGGTTCCATTATAGCTACTCACCTTCATCATGGCATCGTCCCGGGCCTCATCAAGTTCTTCGCCCGTGGTGCCCGCTCCCACACTGGATGCCCACTCTTCAGCGGCCGAAAAGTTCATATTTGGTGAGTTGTGGCTATCGTAATCGTCGACGCCACCAAAAACATATTTGTATATATATGGATATCCATACGCCATATAAGAATTAAGCGAAGGAGATTCCAAGGACCAGTCGCTACTCCATTGCTTGGGGTAATCGCTGTCAGTATAGAATGTTGCATTCATCTTCATTGTCACTTGATTTTCATTGTACGTGACCGGTGCGCCCATACCTTCGAAGATGGTGATACCACCCCTCCAGTCGCCCTCTTCTTCATTTTGAGTCGTAAAAGTTTTTTCCGTTCTTTCGATGGAAGCTCGGCTAACGCTAAACAACTTATATGGTATTTGCAGACCTAAAAATCTCTGTAGATAATGAATTCTAAATACTTTAGATATTTGACTCTTAGTGTGGAGGGCGCGCTCTAAATCAAAGAAAAATAATCCCTTATTTTTAACTACTGTGTCGGTGTCAGTGAGCGGAACAATCTGATTTGGCACTATTCCATCGGCGCTGGTGTCATATCCAGAAGCCATGTAGGTTTCATCTAAGGAATTCGCGAAGTTTTGGTCATATGTTTTGTTCCACAATGCCTGGCTATATAGTGCACCTTCTTCAGCCACAAACTGAACGTAATCTGATACAGCGCCCTCAAGAGGAATCGTTAGCTGAGTTGTTCTATTAATATTGATCATGTTGTTATTTATATAATAATCGCTATCATATGACATACCGGTGGCATATTCCGGTATATATAAGGAGTATATCTCCATATCTCTACCGCGTATATCGATTGTTTTGCTATTTATAATTAATCTTTTATAAAGGCGCGGCTGATTGAGGAGGCTTCTGTTCCATTGAAATAGCTTTCTTTTGAACAGATCATAAAACCTTCCAGCGACGGTGGAGTTTGATTTATCGGGATATCCCTTACGAAACAGATTCATTTTTAACAACAACTCTTCACTATTTTCTTGTGTCGCCAAAATGTAAGACAAGTTTGTGAATGCTGCCGATAGCACAGCGCTTGTTTCTCCGATACTAGCATATGAAGACATTAATTGATTAGTCATATCAACTATCTCGGCATGTGATATCGGCTCTGGGACATGATACCTTCCACCGACCGTTTGTATTGGAGTGCCATTATACTGATTGTTATTAATATCAACATATATATTTTCTGTGGTGTCTGGTACCTTGTTATTAGATAGAGATAGTTCATAGGATAGATCTCCAAAGTTTCTCTTATATATTGGTTCTGGTAATCTCCTTAGTTGTTTTTCGTCTCGGCCAACAAACGCGATGGCCATGGCTGAAGCGGCGTCGGCCATGATATCATCTATAAAATTTGTCTTCATTTTAATATTTGAAATTTTTAATATACGATCCCCATTTATATCATACAAGCCATCTTCTACTATTTTGTTTTTTAAATCTTTAAGGCTTACTTTTTTAATATTTATCTGGAAAGTTTCTATGGCTTCTTCTTCGGTGGCAGAATACCCGGTGCCCAGTAGAATTGACTCTATTAATCCTTCTACAGATATAGTAGTAGCTAATGTCCGGTTAAATTTAAAAATATCTCTTAGATCTAAGTTACTTGAATAAATCATAGAATTTATGATATGGTTTTTACAAAATATAATATAAAGGTACAGGTCATCATAATTAGCAGCCACCGCTTTTTGATAGTTTTTTATATCTTTGTCTATTGTAAAATTAACATCTACCGATATCTCTACCGTTGACATTTTATCGTTTATATGTTCATCGATAACGACGCCCTTAATAGTGGCCGTCGGCAAGTATTTGCCAAAAGTTCTTTTTGTATCAACAGTTAGGTCTGACATATTTCTGGATCCGTTGCGCGACCATATATATCAAAATATACATCTTCTGATTGTTTGTTTTCACAATCAAAATCAATATCAACATAATATGATTCTTTGTTGAAAGTGTCTGCTCCCTGGCATGCTATTTTCTTATTGACGTTAGTATCAGTATATAAATCAAAATAATATTCTACACTCGAAGTAGTGTAGCCTCGATTAGATGTGAGAGAATCATTAATAGTTTCTCTCACCATCATGCCATCAATAATTTGTGGGCTTTGTCCTTGAAAAAACCTTCTTATAAGTCTTTCTGAGCCTCTTTCTAGGTCTCCATGGGAGTCGTGTGCTCCCGCAAGAATTTCATATACTTCTATATCAAAATTTTCTGTTAGTAGCGAAGTGTTTTGTTCTTCCGTGTATATTACTATGTCTTCCGAGTTTAACATGATTTTATATCCATCCGAAAATTCTTTTGTTATCGAAGTACTATCGATAGTATCCGCTATGGTATCGCCTTGAAACATAAACGTAGAGTTCTTTATTTCCTTAGAGTATATCATATCCATATCGATTTGTGGAATAAGTTGTTGGTTTTTTATATCTTTAATGGATGAACCAGATATGTGCCCTGATAGAGTTACTATTTTCCACGCTGGTGCATGTTGTTTTTTATTACTATCGAACATCGCGTCTCCGATGGCCGAATCAAACTTAAAAATATCTTTTTCTGGTCGTTCTCTGATGGCCGTCAAATCATATTCGAATTGTAATTCTGTTGCCTCAGCGGGTGTGGCTGTCAAGGGGAGGCCGTCTTTTTTTCTCATAGAGCTGCTCTCTAAATCTGAGAATGTTGTGAGTCCCTCAAAATATTGAGTGCCGCTCTTTATTCGTTCATGTATATCATTTTGATTTTCCACTGGGACATCTGAAATGGCCCGAAATGATTCTAGAGCAGTTCCCTGGAGATGCACCGATCCCGTGAGGACGTTTGCCGTCATTGTCTGAGATACATCGGTTGATGGACCTTTGGCTATAGCGGTAACATATACATCTTCTTGACCAGCAGCATACGTCGCAGTAAATGGCCAAGGTCCGTTGTGAATCTGGCTCCAGAACGCTTTTGCTATAGCCTCTTTGTCTGGAAAAGCTCCTAACATTAGATCGATCATAGGTTTTGTGCCCACTACACCGGTACCGGGTTCTCGGTCGGTGTCGATTGTTTTGAACCAGAAGTTGTAGGGGGTTGTTCCGTTATATATGGTTAAATACTCAGTAGGCACGGAGTTTCCGAACGCGTCTGTTGTCATCGGCGAATAGTATGCTTTTGTATCGTTAATAAACTTTACCTCTGTGATCTCCTGCGCGCCACATGATGCGGATTTACAATATGTTCCGCGGGCGTATCTTTTATCATACAAGATGCTTGAATCATAGAAAGCATAATAAGCTGGTTTGAGCACACCGGTAGATAACAGATAGTTTCCGTATGGGGTTAATTGGAAATCTATTACTTGTTCTTTTTTATTAAGAAATTTAGCCATTGTTATTTTGACCCCTTGCCGTTGTCATTATTATCTTTTGGCTCCTTAAACAGTACATCAACATCAAACTTAATTAGTTCTACGAAAGATAAGTAATCGTACGGCCAGTTATACTGTAAGGACGAATTTGTGGTATTCTGATTTTTTGATATATTTCCATTTTTAGACGTATTAACATCTCCAATTTGGTTTGCAACATGATCATAGTATCCACTTTGACTTTTTTGTTTAACCTTAAATACCATCCACCTCATATGTTCGTTGTCGAACAAACTATTTTCATTAAGAAGTTCCATATCCATCAACTCATGTGATATAGACTGTGCCTCAAATGTCAGCTTCTTATAATTACGTGGAGCGAGATTTTGCCATATATATGATAAATCGTCTTTATCAAATTTATATTCGAATTCAAACATATACATCACAAAAGGATCAATGTTAGAGTGCTGTATAAAATCAAACTGCGGAGGTAAAATATACCTTTCCATCTTTTGCATCAATTTTCTGATCGATGCTCCGGCGGCGGATAGGGAGTCGCCGGTTAGCGTTCCATCAGTTTCTTGTAGTGCAGCTTTAAATCTCTTCTTTGGAATAGAGATTAATCTTTTTCGTGACATTTGACTCACATCGCGAGAACCACACTCTGGATCTTTGCGATCACCGAATGGAGGCTCAAAATTTTCTAGTTCTTCAATAACATATGGAATGGCAACAATCGCTTCTCGGATTGTTCTTTGTTCAGCTATTTCCCCAAGACGACGAGTATTGGCACGCTGTTCAAAACCAAGCAAATTAGAAAGAGATTTTACTTGTCTAGCAGCCTGAGAACCACTATTGGGTGCGTCAAAATTATTATAAATCGAGCCGGTGCTATTAACATCATAATGATATTTTAACCATTGTGTAGGGATATCGCCCATTTCCATAAAGACCCCTACATTCGGCTTGTCTGGAATGTTTCCAAATTGGTGCCACATTCCGTTTGGTACTGATCCAGATCCATATAGTGGGATGCTCTTGTTTCCTAAGCTAGCGCTAATCGCATTAACTCCAGTATCATTAAAGTTAAGCATTGGCGTCTCAAATTTTGGTTGAATAACCCATTTCATTCCGGTAGTGGTATTTTCTTCTGTTAGTTTTTTACCAAATCTATCAGACGTTTCTTTTGCAACACGCTCGATGCCGAACAAATTGAAGCTTGCACTTAATTGCATTGCGTTATCATTAATGTTTGCGCCGGCGTAAATTGGCTGGAACTGAGCCCAGTCGTCGCCTGAATGGTAGTTCCCTCCAAAGATTAGGGCGGGGGATCTGTTTTGGCCGGCATTAGCCGCTGCGGATTCCATGCCCGGATCGACTCTCCAATATCTTGTTTTAATATTGGCTAATATAGATTGTAAGTTATATGTTGTTCCGGGGGTGGGCCTGAAGATAAAATCAACCCATGATTCGCCATGGTAATAAGGTGGCGTGTAGGCCCAGTTATACCCATTAAAGCAGTCCATGGTACCAGATAGGCTGGCACTTAAAAACCACGTTGGGCGATCTCCGTTTGAACCAGACGGGGGACGTCCAGAAATCGGTGGGCCGAATGCCGAGGGGCGGCTGTACATCGTAAAAGTTTCTCTAAAGGGCGCGATAGGATCCATTCTGGCGTTTTGTGGATCTTGAGGTACGGGGTACCAGGCATTAGTGTCTCCGCCGCCGGCGGATTTTTGATCATAAAATGCTTTTGCTCCAAAAGTTGCGAAGTTTGTACCGTCACCAGTGGATCCAGAATCATATGAGTATGTTCTTGTGCCCGTGGTTGATCTCCTTATCTTTAATCTAGCACCATAAACTTCGCCGTCTTTAAAATTAAGATCGTCTGGTATAATGCCAGATTCTATCCTGGTGAAACTAGAATCTTTCAGAAAGAAGTTAGGCACCTCTCCAAAAAAGTTTGATGCCATCATCTCATAAATTTCATCTCCACCTTGAGAATTAAATGACGTCGTAACGTTTGCTGGCGATAGGCTAGCCGATGGATGTGGTTCTATATCTAGAAATTTAAGACCATTAATATGATTTTTTGGCTGCAAAAGCGTTTCAAACGGCAATCTAACATCAAACCATGAGCCGCCATTATATCCAGAAACTGGACTATTAGAATTTATATTTGCCGGTAAAATAGCATAGTTGTCATCGGATTGTTTAAGTGACTGCATAGGGCCGGCTGATGGTCTCCCATACTGTGACCGGTCGATTTTAGACTCATCATTTACAATTGGATAGTCAACCGCTATTCCGGACTTAATCGTATTATACATTAGGCCAGGGGAGTAAAGAGCTTGCATTAGTGGTCTTATTGTGCTACCTCTTGCTTGAAGGGCTCTATCAACATTGAGTGGCTTTTTAGCGCCGTTGAGTTCCCACACTGCTGTTATACTGTTAGCATAGGAACTAGAAAATTGCCCAACCAAGTCGAGAGTTCGTTGGGCTGGATAAAAGCCCTTGTATGGATTTAGCCTGATTGCTGCACTACAAACTAATCTTATTTCTTTCGCTTCGAGGAAAGATTCAGATTTTACTCTTAGAAAATCTTTCATAAACTCGGAATTTGAGTAATCCTTATAGAATGATCCAGTAGAACTATTGGCTGACCCAGATACACCAGGAACTTCAAAAATATCATTTTTTGTAGCGTCAAAAGGGCCGTGCTTCATATAATCTTCGATATGTTCGCTGATTCTAAATTCTGGCACCACGGAATAATCTTTAGCTATCAGACCCATTTCATAACTAAAGTCGTCGTATGTGGCAAACCATGGTTCGGAAGACGTGACTTGATAAGACGATATTTTAGTTCCCTTGTTACTATTTTCGGATGAGTATCCCATACGGACTACGCCGGCGTTTCTTGGTGCGTCCCAAGCAGCTTCGCCGGCATAAATTTCAACGCTGTATCTCTTAGAGAAATTAACACCATCACTTCCAGGCATTCCAATATTGTTTTCAATCCCAGATGGACTAACCACAGAACGAGGTGCAGCTAACATGTGTTTTCTAGCATACAAAGCGGCCGGCCACAGTTCTGATACCTTTGATAATTGTAGGTTTCCCCCAACCAAGGAACATGACACGTAAGAGAAGTGTACGTTTTGAAGCTCGCCGGCATTGCCATTTTTCTGCATTGACAACCCGCCATCAAGATCTGGGCCCAGTATCCTAGTTCTTGTTAAGAAGTTTTCCGGCTCATCTAGGGGCCAAGAGGAGCGGCCGATTGAACTTGAAAATATATTATATGAGAAGGAGCCACTCTGTGTTGCTCCCAGAGATATTCTTTCGCTTCCTGTTACTCTCCAATATCCATTATCATATCCATTTCTCTTGTATGTTCCAGACATATATTCATTTCTTTCGGATGGGAACAAGTTTTGGCTGTATAGGATCCATTTAAGTTTGAACTTATTTTTCGAGTTGTTTCCAAGCCTAATGATTTGTGTTAGTGGGGTGGGCTCAGTGATAACATTATTATTTATATAGCTGTTAAAGGCTGCCTCGTTAAACATGATCCTTTCATTGTTATCAGTCACTTTAAGAGTGATGTTGTTTTTGGCGCCTATTGCAGTGTTTCCCTTCTTACCGATTGGAGCATCAAAATTTATCAGTGCTGTGCGGCCGCGCGTGGAGACTGCAGACATTCTAAAGTGTTGTAACCTTTTGTTAGAACTTGTAATTGCTGATAATGCTGATTTTTTTCTTTCATCAATAATTATCGGATTATTATAATTTCTAGTTTTCTGCCAGGTCCAGCCGTACGGCACTGAACGATGTGCCAACAACATGTTCAGATAGTTGGTAGAGCCGATTCCCGGATTAAGTTCGGTGTTTATATAATTTGAAACATCAGTATCGGCGCCGAAGCCTATAGTGTTAGAATTTTCTGTTAATGGATCAAGTATTAATGTATTTAGCCTTAAAATTGGTTGCTTCCAGCCGCCGGGTGATATACTCTGGTTATGGGCGGCCTGACTCTCTGTGATAAAGTTGTAATAAGGCGTGTATCCCGCAGAATTTGAAAAATATGGCATTCTACTGCTATTAGTTGTCTTCTGAAATTCATAGTATCTTGTATTATCTGGATCTGAAATTGAATCTCTTATCCATTTATATTGTATGTCGGTCCTGGGTATGGGGTGTTGTATATGATCATTGTCATATAATGACGACGAAACATGTGTTACGGTTTCTGAATATATTGTAACCCGATCATCACAGCCGGCCAAAGAACTTGGAACTGTATATAGATTCATGTTCGAGCCAGATTTCGCGGTGGGACATAAAGAAGCAGAGCCAACTATATCTCTTATAATGTTATTAGAATCCATTATTTTATCGGAAGGATCTCCGGAGACGGTTGCATCTCCTTCGCCCAATCGCCACCATGCTTTGAGGGATGCTGATTGTGGTGATGAGCTATGTGTTAAATTACATGGGGCGCCCGAGTTATATACTTGGGTGACTTCTTGGTTAGTAAGTTGAGTGTTCCAGATTGATACTTCGTCTATCGCACCATAGTATTCTTCTTGGTTCGCGCTATTCCAATCGCCTCCGATTATTACCGGCGGAGTTTGCGTCCAACCAGTATGACTCCGGAAATTCGAATGTGCAGTACGCGCGTTTGGCAGGTAATCGTACGGAGTCGATGATGGACTGGTACCACCGTCCCAGGACATACTAACCCCGTTAATATACAGGGTAGGCTTGAGGGAATTTGAGAGACCTCCAATGGTGCCGGATACACTTACGACAATATGATTCCATGAACCATTTGATATTGTATTCGTATTGGTTTCCCAATATGTAAATCTCTCATTACCTCCGCCGGCGGCAAGTGATGTTTTAGCTTGATATCTCAGAGTCTCATCACCCTCAATCGTGATTGTGTGGGCTGAACCATTCCCGACGCTGGTTTTACCGGCGTCCCATATTGTCCTCGCTGCATTGGAGGCAGATGGATTGACCCATGCCGAGAACGTCCAAACTGGGAACTCGTTTGCGGCGCCAACAAGATTGTTATCAAAGATGAGGGCATTGGCAGCGTTCTGGCCGTCTGAACTAGTTGCTTGTACTACTAAACAATTTCCAGCGTTAGTGTTCAGGGATGGATCTGGCCATAATATACTAGCAGTATTATTTAAGTAAATACCGCTAAGCTCCGCGTTTAATTGATCAACAATCTTCAGTCGCGAGACATTGTTTCTGTGAATTTTGTGAAAGCCCGGTAATTGATCATATTGGGCGCCGGGGAGATTATCGGATGAAGTAACAAACAATGAGTCACGGCCGAATCTTGCTGTGTGTCTTGCTCTGTGACTTCTCAGCCCATAGTCTTTCGCATGTATATCATATACCCTGGTTGTAGTCGGGCCATCACCCGGGGGTTCTGGGAGTGTTCCACTTGGACCTTGTGAATGTTTTATGATGCTTAGATTTCGATAATTAAAGGCGTTATAAACTGACATCTCTGCTGATCTAAAGTCCAAGTAACCTCTAGTCATTGTTTCGGGGCCACCAGGATTAGAAAATCTAGTAGCTATTACAGTTTTATTCTCAGAGCTTGTGATTTGCAAATATTCTGTTGAATATTCAGGCATCAATTCCGAATGGCTCTCATCTGTCCTACGAGTATCTAAAAATGTTCTTATTTGAGTGGCGCCAGTCACATTATTTCTGAATGCTCTTTCTGGCGGGGTCGGCTGATTATCTATGAAGCGGCGGGGGTTTGCGTGGGCGCCGAAGGAATTTACTACTTCATAATTGTTCTCGTAATTTCCAGGAACAGTCGTTGAACGCGGGACATCCATCGTATTTATATTTCTAATATTAACTGGGCGTTTGGTGACAAAGTCTCTGTAATACACCGCCTTTTGCGAGCATGTTAAAGGGTATGGCACCATACCTTCTTCATTAGCTTCTGGCCATGGATAATCTGGCCCCACCATTCCAATAGCACCAGATGGGTTAGCTTTACAGGTTCCAAGTAGAATTTTCCAAGCTTCAGGGCGTGATTTCCAATTATCGGTACCGGTGTTGATTGCTATATGTCTAGATTGGTGGCCACCAACAACCCTCTCAGTAAATGTACCTTGCATTGGCACTTCTTTATCATCGCCATAGGTATCATTATGAAGGTTTGTAATCTCAATACCTCCGGTAACATTGTCTATTACACTTTTATTGTAGCCAGTCTTAACTGAGGAACTTAATACATTAAAAGGAAATCCGATACTTGATTTAACATTTTTATATCCTATCCCATCTTCCCAATCTCTACCATGTTGAACCTTAAATACTCTCTTTTCCTTCGAAATAAATTCCGGTGGTCTTGTAGGATCGACAATATTTTGAGTTTCTACCATCTCTTTAGTCATTCCAAGCAAAACGTTTCTAGGAACAAAAATACCATTTTCTCTATTTACTGGGCCGGCTGGATGTAGTGCTATCGGTGCAAAACTCAGGTCTTTCTCGGGCTCAAAGTTAGTTCCACCTTTAATTGGTCGAGTTAGGTTTCTAACAACCGGCACATCCATATTAAATTTACTTGTGCGGGCGAATTTATTTAAGGAGTATTTGTGAGATGAGTAAAGGGTGCCGGAGGCATCAGACAAAGTGGGATATGCTCCCGTCATGTGTGGGACGCGGTTGATAATGTCCTTATATTTATTTCTTTGGGTATCTATTGTGGAATCACCCGACGTTATCTCTATAGAATCTCTTTCTGCTCTATCAAGCCAATATGTCTTGTGTGTATCAGTTTTCCGCGGTGAGGAGGGTAATGTTGAAGAGCCGTCATACCATGGGTATCGCAACTCAGCGAAGCCCTTCATATATGCCTCTACATCCGGATCTTCAAAATTTAACGTTGGAAATTTAGACCTATATTTGTTCCTTTCTAAAACATGACTCTCTATCACATTCATAGAGTTATTAATGAATACTGATGATTCTGGGACAAGTTGAGAAATTATGCTAGATATTGAGTCGTCAAACCATTTATAATATTTTACAAATTTTTCAACATCTGAAACACTCTTCACTCTTTTAAAGAATGTTTGTCTGAGCTTTTCGATATCTTTGTATCTATCTCTATACCTATTGACTGGTGCGCCAATCAGACTATTGAAGTCGACAATTCCAGCGAAGAACTCCATCATTTGTTCTGACACTATATTATAAAAGCTCTTCTCAATCGTATATACATAATTCGGTACGTTGTCATCTCTGTAAAATGAATCGTATTCATCATTATAAATGTTTATCATGTCTGATGAAACGGCGCGCTCCGGATCTACCAGTTTATATGAGTTGAAGTTTCGTTTATCAACAATATTTGTAGATTCTGCTGCAAACCCATATCCATATCCCGTATGTTGGTAGCCAGCGAGATTTGATAGCCAGGAGGCTTTGTTGCCGTGTGGATTACGGACATCAGTTGAACCAGAGCTATAATCTTTAATGTACCCTATAGTTCCATCTGCGCGGCTTGAGGTTAGGTCAGTGAAGTTCCACTCTAGGGCCAGAGTCTCGGAGTTAATAATATCGACACTTCCCGTGTCTATGGGAGATAGCATCCTATAGGATCCTGAAATGCCCCTGTTTTCAATATCATGTGTGTGCTGTATGAGATCACTGTCTTCTAAATATTTTGACCAATACCTAATATTATTAACAAGTATATCGCTTTTGTGATTAACGCGGCCAGTGAAATTCTCTCTGTTGGCTCCAACATATATTCTTTTGCCGGCGAGCAAAAACAATGACCCGGTGTTCTGTGAAACTGACGATGATACACTAAAGCTGTTTATAACTTCCCCGAGTTGAGTCTGATATCCGGAAAATATTACTTCATACCCGGTCCCGGCGGCTCCATAGACTAAGTTTGTTAGCGGGTATTTGAGGGGCTTAAGCCTTACAGAAATGTTCCATTCTTGATTATCATATGCATTTAGAAACAGCGAGCTTGTTAGGACATTATCGACGTCGATTGGAAACGGTATGGGTTTATTCGATGATGAAAGTTTAAAATATACATTTCTGGAATCTTTTGATTCTTTAATTGCATAGACTTGAAAGTTTGCATCGTCATCATTCCCACCAATGAAGGATGGGTCTGCTCCTGTTTTAGAATCAGCGCTTGTAGTATCAACTGTATACATTCCGAACAAAGATACAGTATCGTAATTTCTATCCATGTCCCCAATACCGCGTGTGTAGTATGGAAGGACTATGTTACTCTCTACCGTGCAACCATAGGATGGCGCTGAACTCTCTGTTGGATTTATTAAGTATCCTAAACTGTTTGCATTATTTGAATCAATTGCTTGATATACAACCGCTGTTGAGTTTAAACTGTTGTTGAAGTTTAAACAATTTTTATTAATTAAGGACTGCTGATAGTTGTCTCTAAGAGAGATGTCTTGATTATTAGAATTAACTACTAGTTTTATCAGCTTTTCATCTATACCCATGCACCTAAACACGTTTTTTATAGCCTTTTCGGTACCCTTGCTTTTAAAGATATTAGCTATATTATTATAGAGATTGGTGTAAATTAGATTTTTTGTGTCTTGTAGGCTCGCTTCGAATAGCTGTTCTTCATCCCTATCAGCGAATTTCTCCAGAACTGTTGAATCAATAAACAATTCGGGTGTATATAGTCCGAAAGACTGTGCAAAATGTTCTGCGAATGGTGCTGGCTTCTGGGAAGCACTTGGGTATGTCGCATAATGAAACTTGGGAATTTCAGAGATTTGCATATGTAACTTATCAAAGTAAGCACCAACAATATGACATATATTTTGTAAGTCAGAATCCTTGTTATTTTCTTCTTCTTCAATAATCCACCCGGGAAGCAAGCTCAACATTGAGTTGTTGTTGTTTATATCAAAGTTTTCACCACTTATTGATAACTCTGATTCAAGTGCAATATAATCCGGGTGTTCGGGCCGGATGATGGGATCCTCATATTCTTTTGTTGAGGCCGCGGCTTCAATAATCGCAGAACCGGTGTTTCTTGAATTTGATGTATATCCATACCACGTTCCGTTGCTTATTCTACCGGCATAATCCAAAACAGTGTTGTCGAGAGAAGCATCCCCGGTAATACCTTCGTTGAATTTGAAATATATTCCAAGTTCTGCATTAGATATATCAGTATTAGCGCCGCCGGCGACTTGAGTAAACCAATTCTTTCCAATTTCTTCGTGAGTTCTTGCAGATTTCCAGTATCTGAATTCATCTATCGAGCCGTTTAGCTTGCCGCCATCAATGGAACCAAATCTTGCTATGGGTCCGGGATTTTCGAGGCCGCCACAACTGGCGGTAAGCAGTGATCCTATACGCGCTACCATATTCTTCGGGGCAATTTCGTTCAATGTTTGACTGGCGTTTAATGTCTTTCTTTCGCTGAGATGCCCATTGACGTGGAAATCTGCCATGAATCCAGATCCGGAGTTAAACAGCGTTATCGCATAGTGGTTCCACTCACCCATTGAGCTGGTTGTTATGTTTTTACCAATGGTTTGTTGGTAGGAGCCGGTTACAGAGCCAGATTGTACTGTGACCAAGAATGGCGAGTCCGACCAATAACTATTGGGGTCCGAGTAGTCTATGTCGTTCTGTACAACGCCGGTCAATTCTACAGTGATTCTTCCATATTCTTTTTCAACGCCGGTGTCGGTGTTCGGATCTTTACGATTCCATAAATCGAACACTACTTGTTTCAAGGTTTCTGTGCCGGTCCCATCTGTAAAGGAACCAGTCTTCATCCAAAATTCTACTGTGACACCATCATCGAAGTTGGCGCGCATGTTCGATTCGCGAGTTCCCTTACCATAATCACTTGGAAGACCAGCAGTTCGATAGATATCTTCGTCATATACGTTAGAATATTGATACTTATTATTCTTTGATGTGGGTATCAGATCTTTTAGTTCGCCGGTCGCAGCATTTGGACCACCTTGAACTATAATAGCTTCGGGGGTTGCTGGTATGCCATAGCCGTCTTGGCGATGAACTGACCAATTGCTAGCCTTACTGCCCCAGCCATCGGCACTAAATATAGCATAACCATTTGTTCTTGGATATAAATTATTGAGAATATACTTCTCTATGTCTAAAGATTTATTATAGAATGAGTTAATCTCAGCACTAGAACCGTCATAAGGATAATAGTCGGAAATTCTTTTCAATGCGGTTTTATAGTATAACCTTGCCGAGCCGTATTTCACAAAGTTAGCTGGCTTTGAATAGTCTATATGAGGTATATGATGAGCCTGGATTTCCTCAATTTCTTTTAAATTTCTGCTGGATTCTACACTTGCGAAGGCATCTTTCTGGTCTGTATCGCTTAGGTAATTGTTTGCTTTGTCGGTGGATCCAAAAAGCTTTTTAATGCTCATAATTCTCTACTCTAAATTTAAAGGTCTGTGGTTGTTCTATCCAGCTATTCAACGAACTATCATAGAATGAGAACTTAAAGGCATATGCATACCCAGGCTCTAATAAACTCATATCTACATCGAAGTAATTTCCCATACTATCATAAGACATCATGGTGTGTAGATTGCTTCCTGTTCCATATGGGATAGCTTCGTGGGCATCGATCGTTCTAAATACTCTATACGAAGCACTCAACATCGATTTACTTTTTATGGTTGTTTTGGAAGTTGTATAAATTGTTGGTTTCCAATTCTTTTCTCTAATAAATAAGTTAAAACGTGCATTTTCACTTGAACTATAACTGTCTTTAAGGTTAGTTATTTTAAGATGGTATGTGGGCTCAGCCATAGAGTAAGAAGCACTCATGTTGAGTGGCTCGAACGAGGAGGTTGCGAACTCCACACTTGCCCATGGGTGGTTCTTGCCTGTTCCATCGTGCCAAACATCGAATATCTTCGTAAGAGGGTTTGTAGCACCTGTTATGGCGAAAGAAGCACTATAAATGCCGGTTGATACCCAAGCGCCGGTCACAACATATGGGTTTGTGCTAACTGTGCCATCATCGTCCATAACCCATTGATGAGGGAGAGTAGTTGGAAGTTCTATGGCTGCGCGTGAGTGGGCTCCCGGGGGGTTTGGGGTGTATGAAGACGTCTGTAGGCTACCAGTAGGTACCGAGTTATCCGCGGACCCAGAATAAAAGCTCACGTATATTGCATCTGTGCCAATTGAGGGGATATTTGCCAATTTGCCACGAACGTAATTATACAAAAACAAAGTATTCAGGTTATCATTGACACCAGCTAGAGAACTGCTGTAAAATATATTGCCGCGATCGTCTTTCTTGCTAGAATCCCACCTAGCTTCGATGGCTGGGCGCTTATAAAAGTATTGTGAGCCCCTTGCAAAGAGTCTCTTTGTGTAATATGAAACCGTTGAACCGGTTGTATTCTGTATATATCCACTGTATGTTGGATCAAAATCGGTTGAGAAATATGGTTCGAAGGCTCCAGAAAGATGCACTCCAAGTCCATAATTATCAACCGTACCAGCGGACCACAACTCCACCATTTGAGTAATATCAATTTCTATGTCTTCCAACCCAGAAGTGAAGCTTTGACTAAACCAGCGATAAGGATATGCAGCGTTTGCAGCTGTGATATAATCTCCACCAACTTTTGTCCATGGTATCTCGTTGTTTCCATCTTGCTGAACTGCCAAAGTTATACCGGATATAGTTCCCTCAACTGATGTGTCTGTGTGACCGCCTTCGAGGCTTGATGATAGATATACTATTGCAGAATTTGTCGGGTCAACGTTTGAATCAAACGCGGCCAAAGCATTAGTTGTCGATTGAAATTCTGCAGCGACTGCAGCAGTGCTCGATCCAGCAGAACTTATATCAACTTCTACTTCTGCGCCGTCGGCTGATGGTGCGGAATCAGATCCGTTGTTGAACCACAGATTATAAGCCCTATTACCATTATATGCTATTATGTAGTTTGCACCGGCGCCGGCTGCGTAATGTGCCTTGTTCGTCGATGTGAAAGTCACCTTAGTGATTTCTTGTAAGCCTTCGCCCTTTCTGGCGATCCAGTTTGAGCCCTTATTCCCATTGGTAATATCTTTGTATGCCTCAAGATCCAGGCCGAAGCCCTCTTCCCAATCCGCTGAGATTGGTTCTGCCACAATTGTAAAACTGCCCGTTGGTACAGTCTTAGAGTGTTCTGCATTATGGAGCTTTAAATAGAATTTTACACTTCCGGAGGCCGGAATCTTTGAGTTGCTTCGATCTGATGTTATCTCGGATATGGGGAATTTAATCAGTGCTCTGGAGATCTCTGCCGAAGATGTAGATTGGCGGCCATAAATTGAATAGATCTCCATAATATCTGCGGCGCCGGCGTTGGCGCCGGTTGCTCTCGTAGATAGATTTAGCTTGTAAGCGTTTGTAATTGTGTTATCAGCAATCGCATAGTATTTTTTAATAGCCATTATCTAATTTTTCCTTGGATATCACTCTCTGGATACTTCATTTCGGCGATTGCGTTCTTTGGTATTATCAAGTAATCTCCGTTGGGCGAAAGATTTTTATTTATATCTATATTAGTGTTTGAATAGTTCGTGCCCGTTTTATTTGTGAGCCTGACTTTTATAACGTCTAATACTCCCGGAGATTCTTTAAGCGTTGAATATATATCACTTATATAGATTGGTTCCCCAATATACATTGGAGCCTTAAATCTTTCTCTTAAAGCTTCTACCGCTGAATTTAAAGTTACATATTTATCGGCGCCGGCAGATGGTTTAATTATAAACTCAATTCCATAATTAATAATATAGGGATCGATTATATCTAAAGTATCGTTTATCATTCTATGCTGATTTAGCCAAGTTTTTAAATTATTTTTAATTGTTGTGTTGGTGCTGACCAATTTTCCAAAGCTATCCTCTGAAATCACATACATATTGAGATTCCTTTTCTTGGAATCTGGATCTCTCTGCGCTGATACTCTTTTTATAGACCCAAACTTCGCTGGCATTCTATAACTCAAATTTTCATAATCAGCTTGGGTGACCGCTCTGTTTTGTGTTGGGAATGTATCAAATATTCTTCTTTTTATCTCAGAAGTATTTGCGTTTGTAACGTCTCCTGTAATTGGCTCTTCGTTCGATATTTCAAGAGAGGCTATTACATTTCCCATCTCGGTGCTATTGAGAATCGAGCGATCTTCAAAATCGAACAAAGCATTTCCAACCCTGTTTAATGATCCGACAGCTACATTTGAATTTGAAGGGTTAGTAACACGATAAGAGATTGATAGCGTTGTATTTGAAGGAACTATTCCTAAACTTTTATTTTTTGATAACCTTGTAGGATCAAAAGTTGTATCAGATGTATAGTTTTTTCCGAAGATCTCCATAACGACAGTTTGTGGGTCAGCGACTATCTCACTGTCACCTATTTGCCCTGAGCCAAATTGTAAATAAACATTATTTCTGTCTCTCTCTACTATAAACTTTCTAGAAACCAAAAATGGCTTTAAAATTGATGGAACGTTGTCGTTTTTATAATTTTTATTTGTTACTTCCTTAAATATCATGTCTTGGGATAGATAATCTACTTCGTAAAACTCATTTCCTTGGGAGTCAAAGACAGATATTATTTCTGCCAATTCAGGAATAGGAAGCTTAATTCTCTTAAATCTTTCGTAGGCGCCAACAACTACATCAGTGCGACTAAAATATCCTGATACCACATTACCATATGATTTTATTGCGAAGGATGTTGGGGCGCCGGTTGCGGTATTAACTTTGGCCACCACTACTGGATTTTTAGGATCAGAAAAATCTATATTCTCTAATAATACAAAGTTAAGATTATTATCAGATGAAAATCTGGTGCCTCTTTTTAGGACCGGAATATAATTTGTATCTGGACCAATACCGGTTGGGCTAGCTGGGACTATTACAAAGATGGCGGCGGTACCATAGGTTGATGGGCGTCCAGTATGCTTGTACCCCATTGTACGGCCCATTCTTAATACATTGTTATATTGATATGCCGTATCCAAAAAGGATTCATTAATATTGTAATCCATGTAAAATGATAGCTGATCACCGACATACGCTACGGAATCTATCATTAGCGATCCAAAGGAAGCTTCACTAAAATCTTGAAAAGAATCGGGATATAGGCGCTCGGCCAATTCTAATAAATCTTGCCTTATCCCTTCAAATTCTCTATTTGTATAGTTGATAGGAACTATCTTTTTTTGATCCGAACTCATAAAAATCCTCCTTTTTAAATAGTAATATGTAGCATTTCAGCGGGTCCAACTGTTGGAATACTATAAACTATAGTTAATCCAAGTACGTTTTGGCCAGATTGCTCAAAATCAAAATTAACTTGTGATATGCTTATAACTGGCATAAACATTTTTACTTGTTCTCTAATTCTGCTTTCCATCTTGTAAGGGAGGGAGTCATCATAGTTCTCAAATAAAAATCTTCTTATTCCTACTCCGAATTCTGGCTCCATGACACGCTCTCCCGGGGAGGTTAAAATTAACATCTTGAAGTTTTGCTTAATGGTTTTCCTGAAGCTCTTGAGCATTGTAAAGCCGTCCGCAGAGTCTTTTGTTATTGGTAAGGCTACCCCGATTGAAGCCATTTTATATCCCTCCTATTATATAATTATTCTATTAGTCACTTTTATCACACAATTTACCTTCGGCATTATATGGATTTGGACGCAAGCGACCGCGCTGGAACCAAGATAAGATACCCTTACCTGGAGATGGTATTATACGGGCTTTAAGATTTTTAATGAATAGGTTGGCTGCGTTGCCGCCCAAATCATCGCCTGGGGTGAAGTGTCTTGAATTGTAATATGACCTAAAGATCTTTTTAATTCTAGACTTTGAATTTCGTAACAGCACTCGATCCCAACTATCAAATTCTAACACAAACATTCCTGATAAGAGGCCCGGCTGCCGATCTATCCAAGATTGCCAACCTTCATTGCCTCTCGCTTCTAATCCTTCAAATGTCTTCAATGGTGGGCCTTCGATCATTTTTTCACTGTTCCATGGACTGCTTATGTCTGGGCCGGCCTCCATCCCTGTTTTTACAAAAGCGACTGCCCCTGGTTTTTGTTGAATAACTTCATTTGCAAAGAAAGAATTTGCCTCGCCGTCGCCTCCATTCGATGGTACATTGTTGGCCGAGAACAGGGGGATGGATCCGGCCATGGGATCATTGGGATCAGATAATTTAACTTGTTTGTGGTGATCACCTACGCCAACAGTCACTTCTCCAATAGATGATATGAAACCCATATCATTATAAATAGCTAAGGTCGATATCACTTTTGGAATCGGGAATATGTATTTAACCATCAATTTATATTTTTGGTCCTCTTTTAGTTTTTTAAGAAGACATAATAAATTATGACTGTTTGCTGTCAGTGGCGCAACCGCCTCTACCGGCAAGTCTAAGGCATCTACCTCTACACTAGTTATTGGAACTCTTCCGGCCGATGGGGAATTATAACTAAATTGAATTCCATATCTAACTCCCAAGGCTCCTTCTATACCAACTACTTCTGGCACGTGGCCAGGCTCGGTTGGCTCACTCATTACTTCTTTAAGGCTTCCAGGATACACCTCTGACAGCAATAGGCCCGGAGGGTTTGCAGTTATTGCTGCAATCGCGGTCGCGGTGTCAGATTTACTACCGTCAATACTAATGTATTTCTCTATCGTGAATGGGTTTTCGGCGTCGTAGGGTGCTGTTCCATATTCTGCCACGTCGCCGAAACCTACCCACTCCTCTGTTGTTTTAGAGTAATCACCCGATTCATCAGCCTCAGTTACTTCTTCTCTTTTATTTGTTCCGACCTCAATCAAGTTTGCTATTGGCCTCAAGACATCGTGTGGCTCTCCAGTATGGTGTTCGCCTGACATATATTCTGTCTCTCCGGATTCATTTTCGCGAACATGAAAATACCCAACATATTCGGAGCCTAATCCTAAACTATCTGGATCGTTTGAAATTGCAATTCTAAATTGGCCTCCGGGTGTATAGTGTTCTGAGCCTTCTGTTGGTAATCCTACGTTTTGTTCAATAAAATCTGGACTATAGAATACTAAATTCTCTCCACCAGAGCACATATTAGAGAATAGCCAGAGGTCTAGATCAAAAATCTCCGGAGTAAATCCTTGTGATTCAAGATTCTTTATTAGCCTCTGTCCCATCATTGTTAGCTGTTCATTTACTAATTCTTTTAGTACTAACTTTGCATCCTCTTCTGATACCTTGACCGTTTCTAGATTCTTATCTTGTCTGTAGCCTTTAAGTGTTTGTAGTTCTCCTGCTTCATCAACTTCTTTGGCGTGCCATAGGTCGGCTAGCCATGGAAAATTGTAGTGCTCTTGAACATTATTTAATCTACCCAATGCTGCCAAAACACTGTTGGGCGCCACAATCTCATCTTGATCAACGCGCCAAGCATAGTATTGGACTGATTGTTCCAAGAATGCATACCAAAACTCTTCGTCTTTGAACGGTGTAAAGAACTCCCAAAATCCCGATTGGGCGTCTTTAAAGGACTCTTCCATTACCTCTACAATATAGGAAGAGTATAATGAACTAAAATTATCAGGGAACTTAGGCATTATTTTAGAGAAGGTTGCGATCGATTTGAAAAAATGTACAGTCGCGTATATTCGAATCGCAGTTTCAATAATACCTGCCATGCCGGCCCGGGCTGGACGGTCTAGAATTCTATTGTATGGTACTTCAACAGCGCATTCTGGATCTGATTTTAATCTTGGATCATCAGGTATTTTAGAGTATAAGTCCGTTATCCTGTCTTGTATTTCTCCAAAATCAATTATATCGGTGTTGTGTGGCTTACACGGTGTATATTCAGGAAACAGCGCATTTACTAATCCTAACCAGCCATCATATTTAAGTGGTTTAACATATATTGGTGGGCGAGTATATGATCCGCCGTATTTATTTGGATCAAGATACATTACTCTTGCATCTTCTCCTCTTCTATATTGATCTCGGCTGACCCCCATTAACATATCATCGTTTTCTGCTTCGCGGTAACCGGGGGGATTAAGTTCATCATCCCAAATTGGTTCGCCTTCTGAATATAAGTTTCCTTGATCTTTCTGGCCTTCTGGAATTAAGTACTCAGCATCGGCCGCTGTAAGAGAGTCGTATTGGGCGCCGTATTTCCATCCGGATAGGTTCTCGCCGATTTCTTTGGAAAACATTTTAAAAAATTTGGTCATCCATAAATCATGCTCGTTTTTTGCGTCTGATTCGTAGAGAGTGCCAGATGATGGGCTATTAGATACCATCTCTGATAATAATGATACTTGTGGGATATATTCGCGGGTTTGTTCGAAGCACGCACCAAAATTTGGATATAGCGACATGTCGATGTCTTCTAACCCATCATCAACAGATAAAAATTCATATCTTCTATTTTTAATAATTTGTTCTTCTTCGAAGCTTGGTAAGAGCGCCCCGACCATCACTGATAATAACGAAAAACTAACGTTAATAAGTGATAGTAGGCCGGCCATAGCCCAGCCTACAACCGGTATATTGCCTAACCAGTCTGGTACTGGGATGACTTCCTGGATCCATGGTTCCTGTGTAACTAATTCTGATTCTGGCGATTGTACCGCGGCCCTTTGGTTGATATACTCAGTTATTTTTATTCGCGCGCTATCATCTGGTCGGTTTGCATAGACACCGGTGCCGCGGGTTGCAATTGCAGTTACTCCTAGATCCGATGGATCCCCCACACTAAACTCTTCCATTTCCTCCGGTGTTAATTCTCGTACGCGGTATTCGTATTCTTCTTGAACCTCAGCTATATCAGATATGTATAAATTAACGTTAAACCCATAACTATAATTAGGGTTAGAGGTACGATCATCAGATCTGGGCGAAGAGCGGTACCCTGCCGCATTATCTCTATATTTTAAAGAAATGTCAGGGTTTGCTTTGCGTGGTTCGCGTGTTATGATCACCTGTTCAGTTGCTAAATTTGTATCATATGTTGTGTTATAACCAAAATCAGGAAGCATGAAGAGATCTATGCCACCACCAAAAAACGTATCAAACCCTAAGTCTGAAAAACTCTTTTTATATATTCGCGCGGTTGAAATATCATTTTTGGAATTAAATTCTAAACCGCTTGACAGATCGGTCGCATAGGCCATTGTCATTGCAGAGGATGGCCCTTCCCCGCAGTCGGCTGGAGGCATATTATCACTTTCGCCGGCGACCAAGAATTGGCGCATTAACCATGAACCCACGTACGTTGGGAACTGTCCGTGTTGTTGTGGGAATGATTTATTTTTTTGAAATGATGCCCAAAATCCTTGAGAGGCAGAACCACCGTTGGACGCATTTGTTGCAAAGTTTACATAATCATTATTATTGTGTGCTTTCCTCCAATGAGCGGTCAAGGGGTTTCCTTCAGTATCCGATAATACCATATTCATAAATCCCCAATCGTCATCGCCGGCAAAAAGGCCGCCATTTCCTAACATGTCCTTGGCAAAGTCTATTTTAAGCATCTCCAAATCATTCTTAAGAACTTGGCTACCGGCAGACTTTAATGCCTCTGGCATGTGTGGGAATATTCCATCATCACATCCAGGTTGCGAGATTATTGGTGGCATGTTACTGTTGATATAGTTTGGTATGCCGCCCTGGAGCACATCCCCAAGAGATGATAAATCATCTAACAGATCACTCTTATTATCAGCTAACATCTGTTCGCATTGTTCTTTTGTAGCGCGGCCGTCTAATAGGGTACAGCGCAACTCATTAAAGTTGTCTATCTGCTCTTGAGTTGCACATAATGTGGGGTTTGCTGGAAGGCCTTCAAGTTCCGGGGATTCATCTAACATTTCTCTTAGTTGTTTTTTAAAATCGCCCGGCATTACATTACCAACGTTGGTGATAAATCTTCCAAATGATTGTGGGGTGGGCATAGCTTCGCCCAATTCTGGATATTCAAACTCCAGAAGTTGCGTCCCGATATCTATCAAATCCTGTGATGGATTTCCGAGAAAACCTTCTATCAGCTCTGCCCTTGTGGTAGAGGAAGATAAATCTTCTGTGAATCTTAATACTTGATCGCGATTGGCTAAGGCGGCTGAGCCGGCCCCCATAGAAGCCATCATTTCAACCATAGTATCTTCTACTTGTGCGTCATCTGCTAATGGTCCGCAGATAGCGTCTCCTACAACTTCCTTAAAAGTGGTGCTCCCTTGTAACACCGCCGGTACGGCGGCGGCTAATTTGCCTGTTGTTTCTAGCGCCTTACAGATTGCGTCTCCAATTATCTGACATATTTTAACCATCAATTTTAAAACAATTGCCATAATAAGCTGCTGAACAGCAAATTTTATTGCTTCCCACAGCGCGCTCATTATATCTTTTAATTTTGGGATCCAAGTAAATGGATTTTCCATTCTAATTGTTCTAATCTCTGACATGTCACGACAAAACGGTAGCTCGATATCCTTAATAAAACTAAGCAGATCGGGATTAAACAGAGGCGGCATCGGACAATCTAACATTGCTATTATGCCGGCTATTATTTGTGCGCCCGGGAACTTGTTAAGTTCATCCACCAATGCTAACAGATTGTCAGAATACACCTCTATCAATGCCATTACATATGCTTCCATAACAATATCAGGCGATAATTCATCTTGGGCGTTGCCGGCTACATCAAACTGTTGAGCCAGTGTCCTTCTGGTCGCGGTTGATGACTCCGCTGCTTCTTTTGAATAAGAGGCCGGCGGAGCTACTGAACCCTCATACGCGCCCTCCTTTTTACTGTTTCTCTCTTGGTCTATTACAGATTGGATTTCCCATGGCTTAGAGTATGAGGTGCCGGAGGCCATTATATTTGAAATTTGTTGATTTGTGCTACCTTCTGGGAAAATATCACCGGACTCTAATTTCTTTTTAACTAACGCGTCGAGTTCATCTTGTTTTTCGGGAGGGATTCCTACAAATAAATCTCCGAAGTTTTCGATCGACATTGATTTAAGGGCGCTCTTGATCATGCTAGCCATGGCCTCTTCAAACGTAAGACCCCCCATCAAACATTTGATAGCATCCAGTAACAAATCAAGAAGTCCGCATGCCTTTATTCTTTCGAACCCAAACTCCCACAGTTGATCCATCTTCTTCTGTACTGAACCAAAGGGAGTCATGGATGCCAGGATTCTAGCGCACATTTGAGTAAATATCTGATCGCTTTCGTCTAACTCCTTAAGTGCTTGCATTTGGGCCATGGCAAAGATATTTTGTCTGGTGTTGGTGTCTGGATCATATACTAAACCAACATTTATTTTATCTTGTCTCGATTCTGAATTTTCTGATTGGCAAATACTCTTTCTGAATTTATAGGCAATTGCGTCTCCGAGGTCAAACACTTCATCTAAGATATCCTGACCAAGTTCTTTTGCTTCTTGTTCTAGCGCTTCGCCTATACAACCCATCACCTGTCTGGATTCTTCTTCCTCTTCTGTTTTAAGTGAAGAATAAATTGTTGGATATGTGTATTGTATTACAAATTCTTCCCATGGTATTTGGGATCTCGCGGACAGTGAGGCTTCCATCTGGTATAATTGTACGAAATATGCGACTGCTGTTTTATCTTTCCATGGCGGTGATTTTATAAATCCTCTTAATCTTTTCTTATTATAAAACTTCGGCTTTTCTCCACAAGATTCAGTCCACACTTTTAACGACTGTGGCTGGTAATTATTAAATTTAAATTCTAATTTTGTGACCTTGTCGGCATAAAACATTATGCCACCAACACCTGGCAGGTTGAGATTCTTTGACTCTAAAAACCCGTTTAAATAGTCTATTAAGCTTGACATAATGGAACTTGTAAAAAGTGTGGAGTCTCCATAGTCTTCGAGGTTGAAGATCTTGTTGTCTTCCTTGAAGAATAAATTACCCCCATCAATAGCTCGATATACTTTTAGATATCGTCCGTAAAGATTCAATCCCTTCCGGATTCTAATCATTTTTGTGGATAAATCTCCGGCGTTGTAGGAGACTGTCATTTCTCCTGGTTCTGGCTCTTCGTACTCATCTTCTGAGTTATATGGACCTATTTCAAATAATGTGTCGAACGGAACAGAAAAGAGTAGTTTAAGTCGTGAATTGGGACGAGGATCCAGCCAATACTTACTATACTTTATTGCTTCTTTTATCTTTGTTCTTGATGCTCCACTATCTTCCTTATCGTAAAAAACTATTAAAGACTCAATAACATCATCTACAAATTCTTCATATCTGTCTCTCAAAGAGTCTATCACCTCTTGTGAGTTTTCATCTTCAGAACCTATCAATGATTCATCAACTACGGTTGTATAGGGTGTGATTACTGTTACTTGATATTCACATGTCCTCTCATTTAAGAACGGCTCTTCTACTGTTTTCTTTTTCCAATCTACTTTGATGGCTGTCGGATTGGGAGAGCAATTTAAGCACTTATTTGCCTCAACATCAATTACATCATCACATACATCTATAAGACCATCATGATCTTCGTCTTGCCATTTTAAAAATTTTGATTCATTCGCCATTACTTTTTCTCACTAACTAATATGCTCACGACAGTTTAACATTTGTGCTACAAATAAATTTATATCCATAGGGCGTTAGATAATTCAAATCCCACAATATTGCATTAACTTTGGTATGCCATAAACTGTCTAACACATATTGTAGGGCTGCGATTCCAACTGTTGGGGCTGCCGCGGCCACCCATGGCCTCACAGGATCAACACCTACAATAGAGTTAAAGCCAGACTGAATAAGAGCCAAGTTAAATACAGCACTCCATAATTCTCCTACAGTGTTATTTAATTCTGATAAGGCATCTCGGGTGTTAGAGCCCAAACAAGCTCTCTGGACAGTAGAGATCTTCTCTATCGGATTATAAAGGCCGCCCCATACTACTCTTTCTTGTGATGTATTTCCTGCTAGAAGCTCAATTGAGGGCGCTGGCTGGTGCATCGAAAATCCTAATGATGTCCATTCGCCGTGGGGTCCGGATCCGCGGGCGCCCTGCGTCTTTCCAGTCACAATTTTAATACTTCTTCTTCCTATTATTCGAACATCGTCTGCCTTTACTGCTATTCCGGAACCGCCGGTTGCTACTCCAGACACCGATTCAGCGAGGCCAAAATTGACATCGATGTCAGTTAATTGGCTTATATAAATTCTTGCAGCATCCGCTACTGGGTTGTTATCTACCACCGCTCCTTCTTTGGGGCCGTCTGTTCCCCTAGAGCCGGCGCCCCTACCTACAACCAAGTCAATTGTGCTAGCGTTTTGAAATCCCTTTGCACCATACCCACTCATTACTGTGGTTGGGCGGTCAGTGCCCATCGTAATATAACATCCCCCATGTTGCATAACAGATTCATTTTGTGCGATTTTGAAGCTCAAATCCTTCATCGGAACCACAGTGTGATAGATTCCGGAATTGCTTGGTATCGCTTGTATACTTTCGCCGGTCGGCAAGGATTCGTTTAAATATGCTGAGTTTGCATCTGCCCTTTCTTCATCTGATTGTGATGAGTCATCGCCTAACCAATCCGAAAATTCTGGGTTTCCTCCTGGGTTGCTCTCACCGAGTGGTTCGAAGACCGAATTTTCCGAAGCATATGCGGCTGCGGACTTATCACGAACTGCTTTCAGCCTGTCGTACAGTAGTTGCTCAGATTCAGTGTGTTTTGGTTTAACGAATGCTTTTTTCTTTTTTGTCATAATTTACTTAGGGTGTTTTATACAATTGGAACAACTTCAGGTACTGTCACATGTAAGTGCTCTGTGTTGGGCTTGCCGCATTTGCCTTGGCCGGCGGCGTCATTTCGAGATATTGTATCTGAACTACTAACCCTGCCAGACTTATTAAAACAGCCGGTGGACTGGGGTTCTAAGAGTGCGCTGCCGCCGGCGCCTTCTACCGCTTTTATTAATTTATTTAGTTCATCATCTGTATGATCACTAGTCCTAAGATCTAAAGCGAGGCCAGTGGTGTGGTTAAAACCCTTTCCGTTTTTTCTTATATAGTCCGCGAGGGGGGCGGTGTTGCCGGACCGGGCTGTGAGCACGAGTGCGGCGGTGGAGGCGCCATATACAGCTGAGACCTCCGACTGGGTTTTACCCACCATAAGAGATATTTGTTTTTCTATTGATCTGGTCCAGGATGTAACTATTGCTTCTGGCCAACCATATTCCGCGGATAGTATAGCATTCAATTTTGCTAGGAAGTCGAGTTGAGATGGGGAGGGGGGGACTGTTGCTGGGGGGAGGCCATTGAATGCCCCCGCGATTCCTCCTGACGTGTCCAGGCAACTGTAATATCTTGATATATTTTTACCTCGTTTTGACATGCCGGCGTGGCGTGCTTTTTGAAGATTATTTAAAAACCCTCCCTTTTCTAAATTTATATCAACAAAATCGCCAGTGTTTATATTAATTGAAGCTCCGTATTGCGTATCTGTGTGGCCTACAACCACTATGTGGGAGGCTTCGAGATCTGTAAAAATCGAATTTGATGAGGCGGGGCTGCAAGGGTTTGGCAGGAGCCAATGTTCGCACCACTCTGATTCTAGCCTTGCTATATATGAAAAAGCAGCGATTCTAGATGAACCAGACATGGGAACCAACCCCAGTCCAGAGGCTTCGGCATGACTGAGAGCTTGGGCGCCCCGAACAACGACGGCGCTGCGATAACCGGGGTTTTCTAGCAAATCAAAGGGGGCCACCGATTTAGCTGCTTGACAGAACATATCGAACGCACCTTTAGGATCTGTTAATACGCTCTCTGGATCAATAAAGGTCTTACTCATTCTGGGTTTCGCTCATCTACTCCACCCTGTATTATATCGAACAAATTAGCTGTGTCTTCGTCTGAAAATCTTATGCTTTCTTCAGACTTTTTCTGTCTTATATTAATAATCTTAACTAACTGCTCATTGGATCTTTGGAGTGTCTCTATGTGCTTAGCTGCTACCGGGCTTAGGTATTTTAATTGTTCCGTGTCATTAGCCAAAGTGTTTGCAATATCATTAAGGAATTCCCTAGTAATTTTTCTATCACTACGGATGTTTGTAAGCGCTTCATCCACTAAATCCTCAATACTTTTATTTTTCATAAGTCGCCGCTCTCCCAGTCTTGCTTGAAATTAGAGTACTTCTTTCTAAATTTCTTTAGTGAATTTACCACTTGCTTGGTGTTTAATCCAGTAATTTCTCGCAGGTACAGATAAATAGCTTTCTTATTAAAAATTTCAATATCTTCTTTTGACTCAAAAAGTATGGTTATAGCTTTATACACCCTCAAATCATTATCTTTCATCTGGGCGGTATCCCATGACTTTAACTCATTGTAGAAGAGATCCCAAAATTCTTGTTCTTCTCTCTCGGTTACATATGATTCGTTGGTAGATAAGTATTGTTCTTCATATGACTTTGATATTGTTCCAAAATCAATTTCTCTTCTGTTCCGCTTTTGTTGTTTTTTAACCTTATGAATAAACCAATTCTTCGTGATAACACTAAAATATGAAAAGGCCTTGGAGCCTTTTGATTGGTCATATTTATCAAGAATTGTCATTAACCAAATCTTGCATTCATCTCTAAGATAATCTATATTTGGCAAATTAGTAAATTTATACGTAAAAACAATTTTATCAACCATTTCGTTGAATGCCGGCTGGATCCAATTTACATATAAATCTGTCCTTTCTTTTTTGCAATTAGTATTTGAGTATCGTACTATTGCATCTTCGTGTTCTTTGGTGAAATAATAATTTTTCTTACGTTTCTTCTTGAGTGGCTCTGTTGTCTGTTTCACTTGTCTCCTTTTTTTCTTCTGCTTCTTCTGTTAAATTATAGATATATTCAAATGTAGCCATGTGTTCGTTCAAGGATGTTGCATGTTCAAGCAACCCTTTAAGTGTTTCGTCGCCGTAAAACATGTCCATTTCATAAACATCTCTAGTGTGGTTGGTGAAAATATTAATCATCTCCTGCAAGTCTCCTAATTCTTCCGATACAGACAGCAGTTTTACTATTACTGTCCTTGTATAAACAAACATACCGACACTAAATATTGTTGATATAACTAAAAGTATAGATGTTATTATTTCAAGTCGACTCATTTGTCTCGCTCTTTTGTTTCTTTAATATTTCTCTATTAATTTCAATATATTCTTTTGTTAAATTGCCAACCTTGTTAGAATAATAATCACTATTATTAACTTTTATATTAGGACGAGTTATCATCTTGTGCATTGAACCTGTGCTTTCGCATTTTTCACATTCAGTATATACATCATCAAAACAATGGATCACACTTACTTCACTTTCACACAGACTACACTTATAGTGATATCTAGGCATGCTTACTTTACTCTATTCAATAAGTCTTCTTTTGTGATCTCGCTCTGATCTGTAACTCTGACGGTTGGTGGATTTTTAACAATTAGGCCTTCCGTTGTTTCTTCGAGTTCGAATCCTCTAAGAATTGGTACTATGTCTAATTGGTTTAATAATGACTCCTGTAGGGCCATCATTACTGCTCCCAGTGCTTGATTTGATAATTGCATTTTAATCTCCTTTTAAAATTCTATAGCTGTCTGAATCAAAATGTTGTGTTGAAAATTCAAATAATTCTGAATCTTCTATGGCTAGCATTTGGTGTCTAAGCCCTCGATATACATGAAAGTTGTCTCCTGGGTTTAATTCCAGTTGTATCGCTTCAGATAAATCATCTTCATCTGAATAGTATATCATCATTTTCCCAGATTGTAGATAGAATACTTCATCTTTTAATTTGTGGTAATGCCATGAGCACCTTTTCCCACTATTAAAGAATAACAATTTTCCGCAATATTCCTCATTGTTAACAATCCATCGTTCCCAGCCCCAGCCTTTATTGACGTGTATCATCGGTAAAGAAGTCTTCATCTTTAATCCCCTTATCATCTATATAAATATCTCCTGCCGGCTTTCCTAAAAATAAAAGGTGATATTTAACTCCCCAATCCTTAAGTTGCTCCGCCGTTAGCGCATAAAATTGTTGTATTGCAAGTTGTTGGTTATTACTATGTCTTCCCATTCCGCGGGCGGTTTGCATTATTATAGTGTGGCCGGCATCATATAAATTATTCACCATGTTAATTCTCTGAGATAAGGGCAAAGCGTCGCTATAAGGCGCTGACGCATCTTTTATACATAAGGTGCCATCAATATCAAATACATATGTCATCTATTATTCTCCAGTATATTTGTTGTTGAATAGCTACTGATTCTATCAAAAAATTTAAGCTCTTTGCAATGTTGTTGTCCTACAACTTTTTTTCCTTTCCAATCAGATCCTATAACCATGTAATATGGTGCTATGTTTTCTATCAAGTTCTCTAACTTAATAGCCGAATCAAATATAACCACCTCATCAACGAATTTTATTGCTTTCAACATAAATTTTCTATCTATTTCATTGTTATATGGCCTTTCTTCTCCCTTGTCTGACTTTACTTTTGCATCTGAATCAATTCCAACTATTAAACAGTCGCCCAAAGATTTAGCATATCGAAGCATTTCAATGTGGCCGCGGTGTAATATATCAAAACACCCATTGGTCCAGACAGCCTTAGTCATATGGTACTTACACCCTTTCGCTGGACAACTTTAGTAGCATTCTCATTTGCAAATTCAATTGCTTTAAAAATGTCTTTTGTTGTCGCATAAGACGAGGCTAATGCTGCAACAAACGTATCGCCGGCGCCTGAAGTGTCTTTTATTTCTACCTTTGGTACTGGAAATCCGATACCTTTGTGTCTTGCTCCATTGGGTCCGAGAGTTATTATCATCTTTTCGATTAGTTCTGGTGTTAATTTGTGCTTTGTTCTCTCGTATTCAAATTCATTTATTTTAATAAACTTGATTTTTTTACACCATTCTCCGAGTATCTTTTTCGTATCTAAAAAAGTAGTCGAGTGTTGATTGGAAACATATTCGATATCTGACTCTGTTAGAAATCCTTTATCGTAATCCGATATAACTATGACATCATATTTGTGGTACTCGATACTTTTTACATCACACCGAGAGTAGTTATCATCTCCTTCATCGATGCGGACTATGATATAATTTGTTCTACTATCTACGCATCTAGTCTTAGTGATACTAAGCCAGTTTTCATTAGTCTCTATATCGACATCAAAATCTACTAAAGATTTTATGTTCCGCCAAACATTTTTCGCCATTCCTGGATTCTCGGTTTTTAGTTCGCCGCTTCTAAAAACAGGGACTGGCGCCTCGGGGCACAGTCTTATACAATCACCATATTGGTAAATGTCTTTACAACTCTCTCCTATAACCAAGATACGCACTAAATTCCTTTAACGACATTACAAATAAAATCAATTTCTTTTTCAGTTAGTTCAGGATAGTTAGGTAAAAAGAATCCACACGCGTGTATTTTATCACTCACCCTATCTTTAAAAACTGGATATTTATCAGTCCAAAATGGGTGGCGGCCAAGGTTTCCAGCACTGAAGATCCTTGTCTCTATGCCATTCTCTACCAATCTATCTACTATTTCTTTCCTTTGTGTTGTGCTCCTTGCGAGGGCTCCGAAAGAGATAGAAACAGGATTATTTTCACCCCATCTTTGAAATTCTACCACCCCTTCTAGTTTTTCTGCATATAGTTTATGGTTCGTATTTCGGTTTGTTGCTGCCCATTCGGCCTTTTCAACTTGTCTTATTCCTAAAAATGCTTGAAGATCGGTGGATCTCAGATTATATCCTGGGATAAAAAAGGTAAATGGGGAGTGGAAGTCATCAATACCATGGTCAGCCATCATTTTATTGCGTGTTTCTTCGTCTAAATCTTTTGCCCAGCCATGGCTCCGGAGCATTAATAGCATATCATATAGTTCTTTATCATCAGTATTAACCATTCCACCTTCAATGGTTGATAACTGGTGGCCAAAATAGAATGAGAATGTCGACATTTCTCCAATAGTTCCCACCATTGTTCCATCGCTGTAGGATGCTCCCAGGGCGGCGCAGGCGTCTTCTAAGAGGGTGAATCCATATCTTTCTTTGAGAGCCAGCAGACGCTCTTTATGGTGTGGTATTCCCAATACTTGGACGAACATCACGGCGTCAGGGTTATGCTCTTCGCATATTGTCTCAAGTTGGTCTAAATCCATACCATATGTCTCTGGATCAGCACCACACATTATTGGTTCTAAACCAAGTTGCATTGCCGGTGCGACCGTGGTAACCCAGCCGACTGAGGGAATTACAATCTTTTTGTTCGCGATGCGCCCGCACTGTATGGCCGCAGCGACCATGAGTAGGTTGGCGGACGATCCTGAATTATTAAAAACAGAATAGGAGGTTCCTATGTATTTCGCCCAGTCCTCTTCTACTTTCCATGTAAGAGCACCTTTGGTCAGGCGAGGGTAGCCCTTCAACCAATCACAAAGTGCATTGATATCTTCGTCATTGATAGTCTCTTTTGCTAGCGGGTAAGTAATGTCCATTTTAATTTCCTTATTTTGTTGCTTCTATGTTTAAGCTCATCAGCTTGCCATTTGTTTTATCCATATGTGGCAAATATGCTTGGCTATAATCATCAATATAAAAGTGTTCAGTTTTCTTCCAATCATATATTTTTACTTTCGTAAAACCAACTTTCTTGAGTGCCTTTGTAAGTGTTTCTTCAGACCACCCATGATAATGAAAATCAAAATCATATTTTTGTCCTCCATAAAAAAACGCTCTTACACTCTCAAAATCATTAGTTCGTAAATAATATTCACAAGCAGCCCGAATATCAGGGACTGAAACCCTGAGTTTTCCACCAGGCTTCAAAGCCAGAAACCAACTAAGCAGCACTTCTTCCCATGTGATTTTTTGGAATGTAAATGGTTTTGTTGGGAAGTGTTCTAATACGTGGCATGCATATATAATGTCTGCATCTCTGAATTTTTCATGTATTTTAGTCACATCGCATATTACATCAGGTGAAACATCTTCGCGCGCATCAACATTTATAAACCCATGGATTTTTCTATCTCCACAACCTAGGTTTAATTTAACCATTTATAGTTTCTCCATCCAATAATCAATCATTTCATCTATCATTATATCAAATGTATATGTAAATTTTAAGTCTATTGCTTCTTTTAGTTTAGCAGTGTCTCCTTTCAGGTCATGTAATTCGTTAGGGCGGAAAAATCGAGGATCTTGGATAACATAGTCCTTATAATCCAGATCTAACTTACTAAAAGTAAGATCTACAAATTCTCTGACTGAATGAGACTTTCCTGTTGCACACACATAATCACTGGGATGCTCCAGCTGCATAATCTGCCACATTATTTTAACGTAATCTTTCGCATGTCCCCAATCTCTTGTGGAGTCTAAATTTCCTAACGCCAATTTATCTTGCAATCCCTTTTTTATCTTTACAGCCCCAATCACTATTTTGTTAGTTACAAAGTTGCCGCCGCGGCGGGGTGATTCATGATTAAATAAAATGCCGTTTGATGCATATAAATTATATGAATTTCTATAGCACCTTACGAGGTTATAGGCCAACTGTTTGGCGCAAGCATATGGACTTACCGGATTCATTGGTGTTGATTCACGTTGAAATCCGTCCGGATCTATGGAATTTCCGAACATCTCTGAGCTTGAGGCCTGATATAGTTTAGTATCCGGACTGACCAAGCGTATAACCTCTAATAAATTAAGTGTTCCGGTACCAATTGTATCGAGTGTATAGCTTGGTTGATCAAAACTAATTCTAACATGGCTTTGGGCTGCTAAGTTATAAATTTCATCAGGCTTTGTTTTATTAATTATAGATAACAATGAAGACATATCGCACACATCAGCATGATATAAATTATTTTTGATATCTTCATATATGTGTTGGATCCTGGCTGTTTGATTCTCTGGTATTGAGTTCCTTCTAACGATCCCATGCACATCATATCCCTTCTCTAAAAGAAGCTCTGCTAGGTATGAGCCATCTTGGCCATTTATTCCTGTAATTAAAGCTTTTTTCATAGTCTCACGTTTGGGTAGTTCTCCTCGAACCAATTTACGGTGTTTTTCATAGCGGTCTCTAAATCTGTATATTCGAAATCTGGAAGTGCTTTATTAAAAACATCTTTGTTTGTTGGTCGGCGCATCTGTCCGTTAGGCTTATCTGTTAGCCACTCAACATCATGATAACCTGTGGCATCACAAACTAATTTCACTAGGTCTTTAATCTGTGTTTCTTCTTGTCCGGAGACAATGACTCTCAGCGGAAGTTCGCCTGGTTTTTCTATTAATTCTATACAAGCTTTTGCAACATCTTTAGCATATAAGAACTCGCGATATGGTGTTCCATCACCCCATACTTGCAGTGGAGTATTTGTCTGTTTTGCGTGAAAACACTTTCGCACCAATGATGGAACTACGTGGCCATCTTCTAAATTAAAGTTATCATTCTCACCAAAGATGTTTCCCGGGATCACAGAACAATAATTAACTTTGTGTTGTTGTTTGTATGCTTGGATTTGAACATCCACCATTCTCTTAGAATATGCGTAAGAGTAGTGAGCAGGATATGGCTCTCCATCGTGTAGGATATCTTCATGAATGTTTTCGGAGCCGGCTGGGAATGCGCATACTGATGAGAATGCTAGTAATTTTTCTACTCCGCTTAACTGAGCGTAGTGTATTACAAACGCGTTCATTAAAATATTACTATAGTATTGTTGCGCTGGGGAGTTTAGGTTTCTTCCTATCCCACCAACGCGTGCGGCTGCATGGATCACAAAATCTGGTTTGGCCTCTTCAAATAATCTCTTTACATCTTCTTCAACTGTTAGATCGTGTTCTTTGTGTCCTGAAAAAACAAAGTTATATTGTGGATATAAATTGCTGATGCTACGGATAGCAGACCCCACTAGGCCATGGCCACCGGTTACTAAGATGGTTTTCATTTTTCTTCTCCGAATCTTCTTTTCCAAACCGGTGGGCTTTTAGCCCAATTAAAGTAATCAATTTTGATTCTTTCCGATTGATCTTGCATATACATATTCCTAAACAGGGGTGCGTCATTGGCATGATAAGCTTGTTGCACTGGTATATGGTCGCCCTCATTTGGGTTCCAATCACATGTTAGGACGAGGTTTGGAGAGAAGTGTATTTTACTTCCATTTCGCTGAGCCCTAAAGGATAAATCATGTGTATTCATATTTAAATGTTCAAACCTACAATCCCAGCCACCTAATTCTCTAAAATATTCTAATTTATACATTGCTAAAAGAGTTATTTTATAGTCTTTTGGAACTCCTGGCAAACGTAAGTCCGGGTGAGTCCAGGCAGTCCAATAGCTATCTTCGGGACATTTTCCGCTAATATCACGACCTTCTGCATATTTTATAATTATCGCATCCTTAAATGGTAGATTTTTATGTATTTCAATACATTCACCAATTGAATCCTTAAGAAAATATCCATCATCCGAGCCCCACATCATTAGTTCTCCTTCAGCTAAAGTTGTTGCTATTTGAGCGCAACGAGATGGAGTACCGTAATCTTTAAAAAATTTAAAGTTATTCTTCTTAGCTAGCTCTTCTGGTGGTTCATTGGGGCCGACTAAGATCATTTCCCAAGTATGATTTGGACCAACAGCTTCAGCTGCAGTATCATATAACCTTTTCCATAGATGTGTTCTATGGGCAGGTAAGCAAATTGATAGGTCGTAATGCATTATTTGAATCTCCTCTTCCACACTGCAGGTGCGTTTTTCCAGTTTTCTAGTTTAAGTTTTGGATTTATATTAACAGTCCAGTTTGGATCTCTGTATCTTTGTTGTAGTAGTGGCTCGTCATGTTCATGTTGGCAAATAAAGATTGGCATGTGGTCTCCGGTGCCGCCAGGCATGTGGTCACACTCAAATAATGGGATATCTGCCATCTTGACGTTGGCGCCAAGATATTGGGCTCTAATGGCCATGTCAGCATGGGAGGCCCATGTTCCCTCGTACGAACAATCCCATCCACCCAGTTCATTAAAAAAATTAGATCTCATAAAAGCTATATTAAATAACCACCAGTCATTTGGAATGTGTTCTGAAGCTGCGGGGGTGCCATTAATTCTAAAATAGCTATCTGGTTGTAATGTACTCCGTTCGAGGGAGCCGCTTTGTCCTTCGAAATACTTTGCAACGAGGACGTTGTTTTTAGCCGCACCCATATTATAATATGCTTCTATACATGTGTCAAGTGAATTTTCAAAAAATAGACAGTCATCTGCCAACCAAGTATATATTTCTCCTTCGCATAGAGAAGCAGCTATATTAGATGCACGGACTGGTGAGCCATAATCCTTTACGTATTTGACATTTTTTTCTTCTTTTAGCTCCTCTGGTAATGGATTAGGGCCGCATACTATTAACTCAAAGTCGTGACTGGTTGAACTAAGGATTGATTCATATAATTTTGGTAATCGTTCTGTTCTAATGCTCGGCAATATAAGTGATATTTCTGGTTTACTCATGCTCTGCCTCTCATATACTCTATAACCTCTCGTACAGATTCTATCAGACCAATCTGTGCCTCAAACCCTAACATTTCTTTTGCTTTACTGGTATCTGGGATACGTCTTTGCACATCATATTCATATGCTTTATCGGAAACAAACGTGAATTCTTTTCCTGGGTTTAAAATGCCCCACGCTACCTTAGCTAACTCTATTACTGATGTTGGTTGAGATATTGAGATATTGAAATCCTCGTTTATCGCGGCTGAACTTTCCATGCACATCCGTATTCCTCGGGCGATGTCTTTTCCATTTGTGTAACAGCGTATCTGTTCGCCTGAACCAAGGATATGTAAAGGGTTTTGTCCCTTCATAATTTTATTAACGATATCCGGCAGGACATGACTCATCATGAGTTTAATGTTTCCAGATTTAACTTCATGTTCTCCAATGGCGTCTTCCTCTCCAACACCAACACAATTAAAAGGACGTATTATTGTATAAGGTAGTTTGTATTGTTCGTAGGCTCCTTTACAAAAATATTCAACGGCTAATTTTTGAAACCCGTATGTACTTAGCGGTGGGGCACATGTCTTAATTTCACTCTCTGGAGTTGGATATACAGTTGTATTCTCAAAAACCATGCTACTAGACAATACTACGATTCGTCTCAAACTATGAAATTTGTTGAGCTTTATCGCTAGATCAAATGTAGAGGCTAAAATTCTTTCATTTGTTGCCAACAGATCATAAGCATATTTGTGAAAGTATGTAATACCACCGATCATAGCAGCACCCGCAATAATGTAATCTACATCTTTTAGAGTCGGTGGAATCTCTGATGTTTTTACATCGATTATGTCCATCTCAATTAGTTCGAAATTTACATGGTTATCATGGGGGCGGGAGATTGGGCCGTATTTTGAAAAGTTATCAATGCCGACAACTTGATACCCCTTGTCCAAATATTCGGTACATAGATATGAGCCAATAAAACCTTGGCTACCTGTAATTAAAACCTTTTTCATTTTCTCATTCCTTCAAACACTGTAATATTATATTTGCTATTTTCGTCTAAAAGATCTTCAAAGAAATCAACAGTGGTGCTTTCCATTAGTTTTGCCATTGCTGACACATCTTTTGGTAAACACATACCGCCAAAACCGCGGAAGTTGTCATTACACTCAAGGTAGTGGCCGTGGATATGCTTTCTATTTGACACAGCGTTTTTAACATTCGTATAATTAACACCATTATTCTTACAAGCCTCATAAAAACTATTAGCAAAAATAATCAACATCGCATTGTATACATTGTTGAAATACTTACAAAATTCTGCTTCCGCATGTGTCAGTTTAACAAACTTTTCTGGTAGCGGCTCATGACAGCTTTTAATAAGCTCATATGTTTTATCGTCGCTGCAGCCTATTATACAAACATCATGGTTCTCTGTGAAGTCAGTGATGGCGCAGCGCTCTCGCAAAAACTCTGGTACGAAACAGACATTCAGGCCCGTTTCTTCTCGCAGCGATTGAGTGGTTCCAGGCACAACCGTCGACTTGAGGGCTACAATACCATTATAGCCGCGTTCTTTTAGCCCTAGAACGACTTCGCGGACTATACTGACGTCACATGCTCCATCCTCTGCTTGAGGGGTAGGAACGCATATATAGACGATTTCTGTGTCTAGTACATCTGTTAGTGTCGTATCATAAATTATATCGTGGATTGAAACGTTATGTCCAACCAATTCAAATCCAAATTTGCAAGCCGCGCCGACTACGCCTACTCCAACAATTCCTACTTTCATTTGTTATATCCTAAGTCATCATAACTTTCAGGCAAGTTACCTTCTTCATCATATTTGAATCTACGTTTCCATATAGGGGAGGATTGTTGCCAGTTATTTAAATCAATATGTATTCTACTGGCGGCGGCATTGCCGGGTTGAGAGTAAATTGCATCAAACACTGGTTTGTCACTAAAGGTTTGTGCATCATAAATTGGGGCGTGGTCGCCGGTCTTGTTAATATAGTGGTTGCAAGTTGTGGCGTCCATGGGTGAATCGACTAACTTGCCGCCGTCGGCTTGTACCCTAAACATAAGGTCATGCAATGGGTGATTAATATATTCATATTTGCAGTCCCAACCGCCTAACTCTTTAAAATAATCCATTCTCATAAAGTGGTGGCACGAAATCTTATAATCTTTTGGAATACCGGCTAGCCTTAGTTCTTCGTGATAGTGGGCTAACCAAAATTGTCTTGGTAAGGTACCACCGCCATACTGGGCGCCTTCTCTATATCTCATATTGACAACAAGTTTTTTATTATTTTGTTCTCTTAAAAATTTTATGGCGCCATCAATTACATCCGGGAGGAATATTGCATCATCAACACAGTGATACATGAATTCACCCTCACACTGTATAGCACCAATTTGTGCAGCCCGGGTTGGGGCGCCGTAGTCTTTAATTAACTTAACATTATCAAAATGTGTCATCTCTGGTGGTAAATCAAACGGGCTAACTAAAACCAACTCCCACGAATGTTCTCTACATGCGTTGTATAAGCTTCCATATAGCATCAACCATTGGTGTGTTCTGATTGCCGGCATAAGAATAGATACATCATATTTATAACTCATCCTAACCTCTCCATAATTGTGTTCCAGAATACTTCTGCATTATATTTGTCCTTATAAATCTCATAGCCCTTTTGAGCGATATACTCTCTTTCTTTTTCGTTTTCCAAGTAGTACTTAATTTTCTCTATTAGGTCTTGCTCGTTGTCAAATTCGACGTAATGTACATTTGGTATTAGATAGTTTTTTATTGCATCGTTTGTTCTTTCCAATAAAAGAGACTTTGTTGCCAAAACTTCCCAGACCCTTCCTTTGCATTGGTCATTGCCCTCTGGGCCTCCTGGAAAGTTCAAACTAATTTTGCTATGTCTCATTAATTCAGCATACCGGGATGCTGACAATCCTTCTTCTCTCTGTCCTCCGCCTATATGTACTTGAATTTTATTAGTTATCAAATGAGTCAAATATCTTTGTCTTTCTTCATATCTTGGGCTGCCCAAGAAACTAGTATTTATACTTTTTTCGGATGAATCGATTGGGTGGTAAAGAGTTTCGTCTTGAGGAGCCCAGAGCCAAATTAAATTATCGTATTGTTTATTAGTATTTCTTTCAGATCCCCAACACACATGTAAATCAGCGAAACCCTTCTCATTCATTTCCTCAATCTCTGGGATTCCCCACCCTGCAAATACATCCGGCCACATGAAGACTGTTTTGCAGCCCTTACTCTTAATGTATTCATAACTGTCATCAGTCGGATTCAAGTGTGATTTTCCAAGAAGCGAAAAAATAACTACATCCGGTGAAACCTTATCTACAGCAGTTGGTATAAAACTATCGATGTGTTTTTTCTTGACTATAGAGTATTCATCTATATGAATGATACTAAAATTTGCTTCTGGGAGTGTATTCTTAAAAGTTCTAAACAAGTTGTGATAATTGTTAGTCAAACCTTTTTGTGGATCGGCATCACAATATTTCTCTGTTATGAACAAGACCTTAAGATTACTTTTCTCCATAATAGTCTCCATATTCTACGACTATAGTACTTTTCCCATCTCTTCGATTGTATGCTTTGTAGTAAGCTGGAAAGACGTCTTCTGGCTCTTCACATCTGATAACCTCTATGTTGCGGAGCATCCCTCTAAACACCTGGGTGAAATCGCCCGTATGTTGCACTTGTGGATTTAGGGGTCGTACAGAACCAATCCCCACGCGAATGATTGCCTTTGGGATATATTCTCCATGGGAAAACTCTTTCATTCTATCCAAATGATTAACCAGTTGATTAACTGCGCACAATATAAAATTCCACCGTGGGTAAATGCTAACTGGCACGGTGCCATTAACAGCCAGACCGGTGGTAATTCCCATCTGCATTTCTTCGTCGACGGGCATTTCAATCAACTTCTCTCGATCAATATCTGACAATGTATTAGTCATCGCTGTACCCTTGTAAGCGACCGCCTGGCCTATAAACAATGTATCTTCTTGTTCGCCAAGATAAGTCATCGCTCTTTTTAATTCATCAAAATAAGCTCCCATCAGAATTGTACTCTCTTTCCGGCACCAGCGTGCGGGTATTTATCTAATTTATATTTGTAATAGGTAATGTACTCATCATTTACATCTTCGTAAGTAAGTTTGTCCATAGCCCAAGTGGCCCGAGTATCAGTGCATACTGACTTTCCATTGTCCTCAACAATAAAATGAATCGGAAGCTCATGATTGCGCGCGTATTTAATACACTCATGAGCAACACCCGTTTCAGAAGTCATTTCGCCCATAAAACAATAGACCTTGTTCTTTCCGGCTGTTCGCTTGATGTCCAGAGCGATTCCGGTGGCGATTGGAAGAACTCCAGTCACAATGCCGGATGAGAGGACACGATATTTTGCAAAACAAAGCGAGATAGAGCGTCCTTGCAAAATTGCCGCTTTAAGCTCATCTTGGGGAACACCCTTAAGTAAGCATTGATAGTGGCTTCTCCAAGAACACAAAACCCAATCTTCGGGTCCAATGTCATTATCCTTAAACACTTTTATTATTTCATCTTCATTTCCGTTATAAAGATGGACCGGTGCGCGAATCATGGCGTCATCGAAGCATGTCGCCATTTTGGTTTCAAACTGTATTAATTCCTCTTTTGTTAGCATTTAATCTCCTAAGATTTTTCTTTTTAGTTTAATTTTAGTCATTTCTTCAATACCGTTGCGGGTCTCGTTTCCAAATTTCTCCTCTATCATATCAAGATACTTTGGATTTTTATAGTATTTTAAGAAAGATTCATCTCTAAATTTTAATACTTCAGCTGCTGAGATATGATTAGTAGGGAGTGGCTGAGTTTCATACGAATGTTGTGAATAGCCCACATAGGTGTCGGGTAATTCCCACCCTTCTTTTAAGGCTTCTAAATATAATTTTGATCCAGGGTATGCCATGGCCGAATAATAATTTGAAAATTCACAATTTAATTCCATTGATAGAGATAAGGTGTCTTCCATTGTTTCGATCGTATCTTCGGGTAGCCCAAATATATAATTTCCTATTACACTAATACCAGCATCTTGTACTCTATCAACTAAATCACGTATATTTACATCCGTAAATTTTCCCTTTGTTACATCTTTTCTAACTGCCGTGTTTCCTGATTCTATTCCTAGAGCTAACCAATTAACCCCTGCTTTTTTGAGTGTCTCTAAATATTCTTCTTTAACTGTATCTATTCTGGAATAGGCCCAGATGTTGAAGTCGTATCCCCTCTCATGTATTAATTCACATAGCTTCATAAAGTGATCTTTATATAAGACGAACATTTCATCTGCTATTTTTATATTGCGGATCCCCATCTTGTGAAACTGATCGAATTCCTTTATAATGTATTCCGGATCCCAATATCTGAACTTATTGCGGGCGGTGTCCCAATTCTCTAAATTATTGTTTCCGAATGGGGCGTTGATACAGCAGAAGCTACAACGAAATGGACAACCCAAACTAGTATATAAAGAAGCAAACGGCGTTCTATCATTCCCATTCGTCATTGCATGCCAGTTAGAAGTTCGATATTTGTCCATAGGCAACAAGTCCCACGCCATACCTGGAAGTTCTTTTTCTAAAGCTTCTTGAGCAATAATTGGGGCTGGTTTAGTACATCTAATTTTGCCGTCTTCTCGATACCATAGACCCGGCACAGTTGCCAATTGAGAGGTATCATTCATATTGATACTCAACAAAGCATTAACCGTGTGCACGCCTTCCCCCTGGCATACAAAGTCAGTTTGTTCCTCTGATAATGTTTGACGAGATACTGCTGATGGGTGCAAACCTATTAATACAGTTTTAAGATGGCCATGTGACGCCCGAATCTCTGCCAAGAGCGCTCGGGTGCCGGCCATATTTTGTGTGGAGGCTGATGGCTGTTGGCCATAGATTACAATTGCAACTAATTTTGGGTTGTAGGATCCTATTACTTCTGCTGATTCTGAAGCATTCAATTGTTCTGCTTCACAATCAATTAGCTGAGTATTCCACCCGTTGGCCCGGGCATTGTTAGCTAATAAAGCTGCCCAAATGGGGGGTTCTATCGCTGAGTATGTCTTTGACAGTTCTTGATAAATGATAGGAGCACCATTTGGATGTACGAACAAGACGTCTAATTTTTTACTCATAATTTTCCTAGTAATTTGCGTACCACGGAGATTCAATAATACTATATGCCGTGATAAGCTGCTTAATTCCATCGTCTAAATCATATTTACACTCAAAGCCTGTATCATAAAACTTCTGACTGCTGACTGTATAATCGCGGGTGTCTGGATCGGTGTTGAATTCTGCTTTAATAATTTCTAGCGGAAGATGCTCTTGAATCTTTTGTGCTAATTGAAGCTTGTTCATATTGAGAGAGTCGTTACCCACATTATATGTGTCGTTTTTGACAACTTCCCAATTGTTAATAACCCACCTAAAAGCGCGGCACACATCTTGGAGATGTCCGTAGTTTCTCATAAATTCACATTCGTAGAGAACCAACACGCGCTCTCTAAGCGCTTTAAGAACAAAGTTATTAACCAGCAGGTCGGTTCTCATTCTAGATCCGGGGCCGAATACTGTAGCTAGTCTAAAGGTAACATGGTTTTCAACGCTCCTATATTCACGCTCACCTGCTACTTTTGTTCTGCCGTATAAAGACACAGGATTTAAGGGTGATTCTTCAGTGACCACGGAGCCATCAGCACTCGTTCCATATCCAGAGTTGGTACACGGATAGATAACTAATTGATCCACGGATTTGTTTTTTGCAATCCAAGCATTTACCTCATGGTTAATTTCGTGCGCCCCACGGACATCTTTATCACATAAAGGAAACCCAACTAAAGCAGCTAAGGGGATTATAATATCAGCTTTCTCGGTATATTTCTTTAGTAACTCAAGGTTCCTAACATCTCCTTTTACAAAAGAGAAATTAGGGTTGTTTGTATATCTCAGTAACGATGTGGGATCGTACATTAAATTATCATATGCAACTACCTTGTGCCCATCGTCTAAGAGATATTGTGTTAATTCACTGCCGATGTATCCGGCGCCACCGGTAATTAAAATGTTCATAGTTCTATTTTTCCTGTAATTGTGTCTTTAAGCATAACCCAGTCGCATGCTTTTGCCCAAATTGGGCGCGTAAAGGCGGCTGGTGTGTTCTTTTCGAAAAAGAAGTGGCCTGACCACGCAAATGGATAAACAACGAAAGGGGCAGCTAATAGTAGGGGCCAGAGACTTGTATAAATGATACCAGCGACATATACGATTGTAGCGGCCTGGCCAAGTATATGTAAGCGTCGGGTTCGTGGATCTTTATGAAGTGTCAGATAATATTCATAATATTCTTTGAATGTTAAATCTTTATTCATCCCAACTAATCTCCCAATCCTTAAAATCGGCTGCTAAACAATCAATTTTATAGTCTTTTCTGCCGCCAGACAACTCTTGAATCCTATTCTTTGCTGTGTTTCTAATACCATTTAGACCATGGGTTAGCTCCAGGTCGTTTCCTTCACTTATTCCCTTGCGATAGTTTGTCTCATTGTGCCAAATGTGTAAGTTCATTTGTGATAATACTACGAGGGCTCTAATTGCTCTACTATCTAGTATAACATCCTTTTCCTTAAGCGTCAAGTCTATATCATGTAAAATGTCTGATATTTCGCTCGCATACTCTTCTTTATGGTCCGGTATAAAGACCTCCTTAAGTTGCGCGATCGATAATCGGTCTATCAATTCTGATAGTGTGGGTAGGTATTTTCTCTCACTCATTTATCTCTTCCTTTAAGAATTGTTTAAAATACTCTTCGTATCTTTTATAATTTTGTTCTCCAAAGATTTCTTTATTATCAAAAAAAACCTTTGCCTCTTCGCGACCTCTTTTCATAGAATACTCTGGGCTAGTTGATAAGCCTTCTGAGTTATAATAATAAAGTCCTAGAGGCCTATCAATCTTTTTAAATTTTGATCCCGCGTGGACCATCCTTAAAAACATGTCCCAATCTCCAGCATGAGCCATAGACTCATTAAAATATCCACTCTTGGCATGAACTTCTTTTTTCCACATAGGCATGGGGCCGGGCAGACACTTAATCATGTTTTCTCGGGAGAACGTATTAATAGAATGCTCATATAGTTTTCCGTTTGAAGAATTGTTCTCGAATGATTCAAGAGGGCGCGTAGTTTGTAAGCAGTCAGCATACACCAAATCAACATCTTCCGCGAAGTGTAGATGTTTGGCCAATGTCTCTAAATAATCTATAGAGTGTGCGTCGTCGACACAGCACTGTGCAAAGAACTCTCCCTTGGCCATTTTGATGGCCATATTTTCTGTTTCCATAACAGTAGCTCTATAATTTAATTTCTTATATACTACATTTTTGTTTTGCTTTTTAAACGCGTTGATAGGCTCATCTTCATTTTGTGGTGAATTCGCATTTATTATTATTAGTTCGCAGTTATCAAATATTGTTTGTCTTTTCATATCATCTAAGAAATTAACAATATATTTTTCTGCATTATAAATGGGGCAAAACACCGTTATTTTTGGAAGCTCTATTTGCTCTATAAAAATCGCTGTCTCAGATTCAATTAGTTTTGTCCAGTTTTTAATAATTCTATTATTATTTCCTACGATATATTCCAATAGTTCCCGGCCGGATAATTGAAAGTAATCTTCGCTAGCGGCGCCGAGGAGGCCGTTGGTTATTAGCTTGCACCCTAATATTCGTGCCTCTATAGCTAGCCTACTATATGATTCTAACCATTGTGGAAGAAATACTAAATGTTTTATCTTAGATATACTTCTTATATATTCGTCGAATGGTGCTGGGTTAAGGAACTGAAACTCAATTGATTTTCTTTTACAGTATTCAATTGCGGCTGGCATGCCTTTGTTTCTGTTTTGTGAGTTTAAAACCGCGTATTCTATATCTTTTTCATTATCGATATTAGCTTCTAATATACTAATTTGTTCGTCGGTCCAGATATTCCCAGCTGAATTAACTACATTAGTTAATAATAGGTTTTTCTGTACTACTTCTGCGTGCTTCTTGCTTTGACATATCACCGCTAATGCATTTTTAAAAAACTGTTTGTTTTGTAATTGACTTTCTGGTGCTAAAAAATTTTTATACAGCGCTGGGTTATTTGACCTAATATATTTGTGATCATGCTCAAATATAACATATGTTACGTTAGCTAATTCTTCTTTACACTGTTCAGTTAGCATAAAGAAATTAGCAATTATAAAAAAGCAATCGTTATTGGTACGAATAAACTCCGGTGTTATCGATTTCGATTTATGTTGTTTAATTGTAAAACGATGCTTTAAAGAATTAATTAAAGCATCATTACAGAATTCGGCACCACCACAGATTTCATTGATAAAGAAATCAGAGATAAATATTACTTTCTTACTCATACTCCACTACTTGATCTAATACATCACGCCACTTTTTGTCTTCCTCAGAGTCTATAAATGGTAGTAGTGCATTAACCATCTTTTCATATTGTTTATCTTTCGAGAATCTCTCTTGTGTATAGGCTCCAAATGATTTTGAGTTTAAAGCGATACTTCCTTCTTTTTGATCTTTTATATCATTATAACACTCTCTCATCTGTTTCTTTGCTGAGTGTTCTCTAGAGTATGCCCACATAGATTCTTTAATTAGAACTCCATCCCACACAACTTCTGGCTGTACTTGGTTCATGTCATACGACACACTGTAAAATCCTGCTGTTCCCTCTTCATCATATATGAAATCGCACTGTCCGGACCAACCGTTACAGATTACTGGCATTCCAGAATAGGTTGCTTCAAATATTGGCAATCCAAATCCTTCTCCATGAGCCAGACTAACAAGTGCCTTTACTTTATCGTGGTTGTAAATGGAATGAACTTCATCATCTTCCATGTCACCATGGAGCAGATAAACACTACACTTTCTATCTTTGTAATTTGACAGCATCCCCGTTAATTGATTGAAAACATTTAATCGATCCATATGACAATTTTTTGCTAAATTAGTTTTTAAAATTAAACCAATTTCATCATCTTTAAATTCTTCTACAAACCATTTTACTGTATTTGGAAGATTTTTTCTTGGGCCTAGTTGGGCTATTGAAACAAAATTTATGTCATGTTTTAATTCTAATTCAATTTCTGGCAGATCATTATATTGTTTAGCCGGATAATTTACAACATCTATTTCAGTTTTCAGTTGAAACTCTATTTGTTCTTTTGTTTCTTCATTGACGGCCTGATATACTGTATCCTTAAATGTATTTTTCGAGTGGTTTGAAACAACTATAATTTTATCCATTATATTTCCACGATCAATCCACTGATGTGCTACTTTAGTTGTTTCTATACCGGCAGTGTATCCAATATTGATCGGGGCGACTCTCTCCCATTCATTAGGGATTGTAACTTGAAAGGACATATCAAATTTTCCTCCCTGCTGTATAAACGCGATTGTTTTCTCGATTATTTGATCAATCCATAATCGCTCCTCGTCCATCGTATTAATCCACGATGTGGCTCCCCATTGTAAAGGTTGTATATAGATATCGAATATATCTTCCCTGCTTCTAAGAGATCTTAGTGCAAACCGCGATTGTTCTCCGTATCCGGAGCGAGTTAAAACTGGCGCCTTGAATAAAATTTTCTTTTTCATGCAACCTCCATCAGATGCCAACGTTTATAATTTTTTCTTGTTTCCCATGAGCCATGTCTCTTAATAACATCGTCTATAGTTTTGACCCAATTTTTTTCATAATCCTCAAAGTTATAATTTTCCATAACATGGGCATTGCCTTGGGTTGACATTCTTTTATAAGCCTTGGGGCTAACATTTATTGCTTTCTTTAAAATATTAATAAAGTCCTCTTTACTGATTCTATCTTCAAAAATGTAAGGAACTTGTAAAGAGCCGATCACTGATTTAGAAGAAGGTTGGATGCCCCATCCAAACCAATCCTTTCCATTTGTTACTTGTTCTTGTAATCCACCAGTCATATTAACTATAATTGGAGTTCCACAAGACAATGATTCTAACGTCGCCAAACCAAATCCTTCCGCATCAGAAATATTAATTGTATAATCACACACATTGTATAAGTTTGCTAATTCTTCAGAACTTACTTTCTCAGTTGATAGCAGCACTTGCCCATCACTGATGCCTAAATGTTCTATTAAGTGTGGTAAATCTTGACCGTGTGGGTCTCTCGCATCTGTATGCATTAAAAGAGTTGCTTTGTCGTGTCCGACTTCGTCTAAAAATTCTTTAAACCACCAAATTAGAGTGCCTGGTTGTTTTCTTCTAGCGTTTCTGTTGTTCCAGAAGAAGATTTTTTTGTTAGGGTTTTTAAAATTTTCTGATGCATTGAAAATTCTTTCTTTTATAGTCTGTGTTATCACTTTTTCTTCTGCTGTTTTATACGGATGGAACATGCTATAATTAACTGCATGGGGCAAGTATTGGCTTGAAACATCGGGTGCTGTAACCTTTAAAATTTCATGGGTTACTTTTGATATACATACCACTTCATCAGTTGATTGATAGAACGGCGCATTAAAAAATGGCGCTGGGAAGTTATCCCAAACATGATAATATACCATGGGTATATTTGCTCTTACTTCATTCTCTATCTCCCATAACCAACCATAGAATCTAGGATCGGTCATGAACCATAATACATCTGGTTTTTCTTTTTGTAAGACAGATCTAATTGTCTCATGATTGCCATAGCCATCGATAGGATATATAACCCAATCATCTTCGTAAGGACTCACCTTTTGTGGAGAATAATCATGATGTTTAATAGCGCCGCCGAGACACACTACTTTATATCTACCTGTTTTAAGCAGAGCCTCAATCATATATTTTGTTTGTGTCCCAACTCCGGACGGAGAGAGCGGGTGATCACTTAGAACCAGAATTTTCTTTTTTTTCATTTTTTCCTCATGGACAGTGTTCTGTCTTATAAAATTTACAGCCATACCCACCGGTACAGGATAAGCGATTTTTAATACTTCGCTTATTTTTAATATTGTACAATGCGGTTCTCAAAAGTTTAAGAGCATTTTCAGTTTTTTTCGTTCCGCTTGTTACTCTGAAGAACTCAACTCTGTTTTTCTTGGCTGTACGTTTAAGTAGTGCAAAATGTGTCTCGACGTCCTTTGGATCAACCCCCATCTTTTGGCAAAAAAAGTGTTTGTACAACGTAAGCTGGTACGTCACAAGCTTGTCACTCTTTTTCTTCGCGTCCCAACCCCAAGAACATGTCTTCCAATCAAATATATGAATTTTTCCGTCAGGAGTGGCAACGACGGCGTCAATATAACCCTTAAAAAGTTTATCATCGTTCTCGATAGTTTCCATAAGTGGCATTTCAACTGCCATTACTTCAAACTCTTCAAAATAGTCAGTTAGCGCATCCTCAATTTCGGGGATGATTTCCTTCCCTTGACCTACCATATCATTTACTAATTTTTCACTAACGTCGATGTCATCATCAAGAGACTTTATGTTCTTTTCAAACTCTTGTACAAAAAAATCGTCATTGACAGCTTCATGTAAAAGCTTTTTTTCACATACAGAGTGGATAGCACTTCCAAAGGCAGTATATGCATTGCCTTTGAATCCATCGATCTTATCGAGGCGTGTGAGCTTGTGGTAAAAAGGGCAGAATGCCCAGTCCTTGAGTTCCGAGTAGGATATGTGTGACATCATCCCTCCAGTTATATTACTATAATATAACCATTTTAGTATTGATTGTCAAGCTTTTCTTCGTCATGTAACAAAATAAGCTTCTCATATAAGGCAGGACTTACTTTTTGAAGATATTTATGATTTCTGTTTGAATAGAAATCAGTAAATCCTGTAGCAAAGTATTCCCTTAATGATGTTGGCGAGTAGGCTGATATAAACATACCCTGCACGATACTCGTTAATTTTTCGTATCCTACTTCTTGAAGAAGGAACATATCGAGTTCTTCATTATATTCAGTTTCCATAAAAACAGATAGCGGTACCTTATATCCCATAGACCACAATAAATCATGGAGATGTTTTCTTTTTGTAAGAAACTCTTCTTCTATTTTTTTGTCTCCATAAATTTGATATCCATGAGCGACTTCTATAGAATGAGAGGTTTCGTGAATCATATCAGTTATAATATCTTCTTCACTGCTTTGGGCGTGTGATATAAATAATGTACCAGAATCATAAAAAGCACTAATAGAGCGTTCTTCAAATTCTTTAAACCAACCAATTATAACCATTTCTATCTCGGCCCTTAAATGTGGAGACAAGATGCTTTCATACTTAGATACGATTCTTTCTAAATCAATATCTTCTTCTATTGGTGGTTTTTCTACATATACTCGTAGGCCGCCATTAGTATAAAAATTTCTATTATTTCGGTGTTTCTGTTTCAGGTCTTTTAAATGCATCATCAAGTCCTAACTGATATCCTCTAATAAAGTTTTCTTCGGCGAAGGCGTAAGCAAACTCTGGGAAATCGTGTGCTAGTACTTCCGAGATCATATGCACAGTAACCTCATCCTTATCGAGTTTTGTTCCTACATATTCAACCAAAAAACTTTTTAGCTCGGAGTCCTTTTCTACAGTCATCCCAATAAGCGGGTTTTTGTGGATCTCTTCTTCGGTCATTATTTTTTCTATATTTTTTTCAGACATGTTTTCTCCTTGTTTGTTTATATTAACACATATTTATGTTAATGTCTATAATATTTTTGATGCTAATGTAGCTAATTCGCTACGTTCTCCCTTTCGGAACGTCATGTGGCCGGCAATTGCGTACTCTTTGAACTTTTCTACAGCATGTACTAACCCATTAGATGTTTCATTAACATATACATTATCAATTTGTTCTACATCGCCCGTCAAAATAATCTTAGTTCCCTCGCCGATGCGAGTGATGATCGTTTTTATTTCATGTTTGGTAAGATTCTGAGCTTCATCAATGATAATAAACGCATTAGCGATCGATCGGCCGCGGATGTATGTTAGGGCTTCTATTTCAATTTTACCTTTGTCCATGTACATTTCTAAGGATGTTTTATCGCCCATTAAGAACTTAAGATTATCTTGAATAGGCATCAGCCAAGGAAGCATCTTCTCTTCCATTGTTCCTGGTAGAAATCCGATGTCCTTTCCAAGCGGCTGTATAGGACGTGATACAATAAGGCGGTCGTAGTGGTTGCTCTCGGCTCTTAATCCTATCGTCTGCTGCAAACCACTGGCTATAGCCATAAGTGTCTTCCCACTACCAGCACGGCCGATTAAGGACACAATCTTTATATCGGGGTCCATCAGCATATCGATAGCAAATGCCTGCTCTTTATTACGAGCGTCAATCTTCCAATCTGGTATTTTCTTATATATCACTTTTCCCAATGGCTTACGGTGGTTTATAAACTTTGCTAGTGCAGATTTCTTCTCGTTTGAATTAGAGACTAACATTATATATTGGTTAGGAAACCACAATTCATCTGTTTCTTCTTTGTCAATAAAAATGTCTTCGCCATCATAAAATTGATCAACGACTTGCTCATCTACAGCATGTATAACAAACCCAGTATATAATTCATCTGATGAATTAACTGCCTCTTCAGAAATATAGTCTTGAGCCTCCAAGCCAATAGAATCACAAATAACGCGCATGTTAATGTCGCGACTTACTACTATCGTTTTATTTTTATTCTTCCCTCGTACTGCCATCGCGGTCGCTATAATAATATGATCTGGAATACGCATATCTAAGTCGGCTGGGAAAACCACTTTTTGTAAGCATGCATATGATATAACTCTCAGTGTTCCACTTCTTTTTTCTTCATTAAGTGGAACTCCCTCTTCTAAATTTCCCCTTTCTCTGAGATTATCAAGAGTTCGGATAAGGTGGCGAGCGTTTGTTCCAACTGAGTCTTGTCGCGTTTTGTGTTTGTCTATTTCTTCTAACACTTTAAGTGGAATATAAACATCATTTTCACCAAACTTAAATATTGAATTTGCATCTGTTAAATATACACTAGTATCTAACACATAATTCTTTTTTTCTGACATATACCCTCTATATACCTATAAATAGTTCGCGCTTTTTAAACTAATATAATTAGTTACTTTCGCTTATAATTTTTAAATAATCACCGGATATTGGAAATATAACCTCTTCTATACCGTCTCTGAACCACACTGCGCACAGATTGTTTTTTTCATCGATCTTAGTTATGACACCGGTGTTTTTTATGTTGGGATTAAATTTTAAAACTCTTTGCTTTTGTTTGCTGCTTACATATTTTCGGCATACTAAATCACCAACTTTCATTTATAATACCATAACATTTCTTGTTTAAAAGTCAAATTTTATCTTCTTCTTTTTCGGCGACTTTCTGAACCATCTTTAAAACGCTGGCCGGGAGCGCTTCTACAAGATCTGGCTTGAGCCAGTGGATCATCACTAGATCTTCGAATATACCAATAAAAGAATGAAGCTCATAATGATCAACATCTATTCCTACAACCATCCCAACCCATGGTTTTCTTCCGGGCGGGATGATATATTCACTTTCCGTAACGATATCACCAATTTCATAATCAAACCGTTGGTTGTGCTCATCGGAATCCATGTAATATATAGCTTAGCATTTTCTTATTATATGGTGATCAAACACAAACACCACGGGCTTCTCTCCCTTTTTATATGGAACACCACATTTACGCAATTTTTCAACATCTTTTTTGTAGATTATTTGTGCATCCCAGCCATCGGCGCCCCAGCCTTTCTTCGGCTTAAGTATGCGTTTTTTCAGTTTCACACACACCTTTGGGCCCGCATGGGATTTTACAAGAACCCTATCGCCCTTCCGATATTGTTTCTTCGACTTCATAAATTTTTTCTATAGCTTTATATGTGGTGTTCTGAGGAATAAATAACATGCGCATACAGAAAAACGCCGCCAAGAACATTGACATTGCTAAAATTAAAAGTTCGGTTACGTTCTTCACATAAGTAACTATGTTGTAAATTGTAAAATGGAGCGGGGAATGGGATTCTACCGTTGAACTACTCCCGCAAGATGGCTGGGGCGGTTGGACTCGAACCAACAACGGCCGGGGTAACAACCCGGTGCGACTGCCTGTGTCGCCTCACCCCAATGAGTGCTGGTTTTTGATTGCCTTCGAGCATCGCCAGCATGCTCTCTCTAACTATATAGTTCTCAGAGAATGAACTGAAGGTTTTAGGCCTACCTACAACCGCACCTACGTTTGGGTCGGGTGCTCCCCCTTCTGCTTACAGGCGAGCAGAGCAGCGCCGGCTACGCGTCAAACGTTAAGGTACCATTTTCAGTCTGAACAGAAGCGGTCCAGCCACCGAGATATGGGTTTAGTTTGATTATATCACCGGCAGAGACCTGCACTCGAGC
>Ga0208299_1000127_pt1 | contig 73074 bp, 86 predicted proteins | sample 15_taG_FD_184089 | JGI IMG/M metagenome (GOLD analysis project Ga0208299, IMG submission 184089) | Marine viral communities from the Subarctic Pacific Ocean - 15_ETSP_OMZ_AT15312 metaG (SPAdes) (version 2) | ecosystem: Environmental > Aquatic > Marine > Oceanic | place: Pacific Ocean | collected... | reverse complement strand
TCGAGCCGAGCTGTGTTGCCGTCGAAACCCACGCGCCTACCGAGGCGAGCCCTGAGCGTTGCGAGGTCCATAGGGCCCTCCTCTCAGGTTGGGCTACTGCTGGAAGGCAGACCGGGACGGGGGAGACTGGATGCCGTAGAGCGTGACGTGGAAGATGGCGCCGCTGTAGTCCACGCCGGCGCCCGTCTGCTCGAAGTGCAACACCAGCACCTCGTTCTCGTCCACGAACACGGCGGTGGGCGTCGCGTTGCCGGGACCTTCGATGGGCACGTTGAACACCGTGTCCGCCGTGATGGCACTGGACACGTTGCTGAACCCGGAGGCCGACAGGTTCGTGGTGCCCGTACCGTCCGTGCCGATGTTCCGCACGTCGATGACGGCGCCGGCCACGTCGGTGGCGAAGGTGTCGCTGCACACGACCTGACACAGGACCGGCTGCCACTCGCCGCAGAGGGCGAAGGTGCTGGCTGCGAACAGGTACTCGTCCGCGTCGTCGGACGTGGTGTCGGGACCGGTGAAGCTCACGGACGCCATCGGGACGAGCCCCGTGCCGCGAACCTGCTGACCGTGACGCTGTGCGTCCCAGATGCTCTTGTGGCGGAGTCCCGCCTGGGGGGAGGTGCTGGCCATCTTCTACTTCTCCTTGGGGCAGGGGCTCTTGCGAGGACCGGCCCCGGCGTCCCCCCGGAAGATTCCGAGGGGGTGCCGGTTGGTCATCAACCGAAGTTGACGGGGTTGTTGATGATCTTCACGTCGAGCGTCTCCTCACCGGAACCAGTGGTCCCGGCCTCCATCGCCCGAGCTCGGATGTCCAACATGTAGTGCGCCGTCTCCGTGAGGTCGGTCACATCGACCACGCCGTCCGTGGCGAGCGTCGCCTTGATGAAGCGCAGCACGTCCGTGGTCGTGTCCACAGCGAGCAGATCGCCCACCGCGACAGCGTCCGAGCTGTCCTGTGCCACAACAGCGGGGATGATCCCACCAGTCGCGACGGGACCGTAGCCACCGAAGGGGATGCCCTGCGCCGCCGTGACGACGCCGATCTCCCAGGAGGTGTCGGCGGTGAGGTTCTGCACATCGTCCACGTCGGGAACGCGGTGAGAGTCCATCGTGGCGTCGAAGGCAACGACGTCGCCCAGAGCCACGTCGAGGTTCGCCGAAGCGCCCACGACCTGGTTCCGAACCTGCATCGTGCGAGGGTTTCCAACTCCGATACTCATGTTCTTGTCTCCAGTTCTCGCCTACTAGGCGACGTAGTTGCCAGCGGCGAAGTCGAAGGTTCCGTGCTCCCGAAGGTCGGTCCAGGCGATGATCGCGTGGAACTTGCACTTGGACATGAGGGCCCACTGGTCCGGCGGCATGCGCCACTCGTCCATGTAGAAGTGGGCGTTCTTGTTGATCCAGAGGTTCGTCTTGCCGGTGCTCGTGCGACCGACCGACTTGCCCTTGACCGGGTCGAGGAACTCGGGCTTGAACCCGTGTCCCGACTCGCTCGACGGAGCCTTCTTGGCGAGGTTGAGCATGAAGCCCTCGCCCGAGTTGGCGGTGATGTTGTAGTCCGGCACGACCCGAGCGCCCTTGAAGCGCAGGTTGTCGAAGCCGGCGCTGCCCATCGCCTCGTCGATGAGGGCCCGCTCGGGACCGCACCACTCCTCGTACCCGTCGTAGACGTCCTCGTCCACGGGCATGAAGTCGGGACGGCTGCCCCAGCGCGAGCACTGTCGGTACAGCGTCGTCCAGGCAGGGATGCCGTTAGCCATGAAGCCGCCGGGGATCTGCCCGTACTGGTTGAAGTGGTAGTCGGCGTTCTTCGCGACGTTGCCGACGCTCGTCGCCGTCGCAGCCTGAGCCGCCGGCGTGGCGAACTCGAGCGCACCACGGATGCCGTCGATGTCGGTGCTCGCGACACGCGCCGAGTGGAGCTGCGTCTCGATGAAGTTCCGCATCGTGATGGCGCACTGCTGGACTTCAACATCCAGCATGTTCGCGATCTGCGTCGTCGCATCGGCGTTCAGGTCCACCTTGTCGGTGGGAACGACCGACTGGCAGGACACCTGGCCCCACTGGTCGTAGATGAACGGCTTGACGAACTCGGAGTCGGCGCTGTTGAGCACCTCGGTACCCGAGTAGGTCTGGACGTTGGGCGACTCGTCGTGCGCGAAGGGGAGCTCCGCAGCGCGAGCGGCCGACATGTGGATGGCGCCGGTGCTGTACCAGTAGTGCAGCAGCGGGGACTGATCGAGGATCAGCCAAGTGAGGTCGCCCCAAGAGTCCTGCCACGCCAGCGTGAAAGCCTTGGTGTAGTCCGAGAGGGTGGTTGAGTAGGGTGCGGACACGGTCTTCTCCTGGTTGAGTCAGGAGGCGATCATCATCCCTTCAGCCGCTCGCCCAGGTCCCGGTACTCGGGCTGGGAGAACTTGTCGCGGAGCCAGTCAACCGTCGAAGCGTAGTCAGACTTGCGCCTCGGTGCGTCGGTGGATTGGCCCGCAGCAGGGCTGTCGGGTGAGGATGCCTCGGTTCGGCGTCTGGCTCGTTCCACCACCTGGCCCTCTCGGACCTGGCGGATGGCACGTTCCCCGAGGAGAGAGATCGCCGCTTTGACGTTCCCGGCCTCAAGGAGGTCGCTGACGATCTCGTCAGGGGCATCCAACTGTTTGATGATCTCTTGCCGCACCTTGGGGGAATCGAACTCGCCTCGGTACTGATTGGCGCGAAGGTCGTCAAAGGCTCGGTTGATCGCATCCCGCTGTCGCTGGGGCGCGAGACCGGTTTCGACCGTGGAGAAGCGTCCCTCCAACTCGTCGATCCTTGCCTGCAACGTCTTCTCGCGCTCCGACATGAGAGCGTCGCTCGTCTGACCCGAAAGGGTGTTGACGAGGTCCACCATCGCATCGAAGCCCTCACCTCGCTGGACTCGGCTGTCGAACTCCTTGCGGAGATCTACCATCGCGTCAACCCTCTCAGGCTGCCCGCCACGATCGCCAGTCCCGTCAGCCGCCAGTCGCGCTTGCAACTGAACCGCCAACTGCTGAAGGTCGGCTTGTTGCTTCTTCAGCTCATCACGCATCGCCGAACCCTCGGACTCGAGCGACTTGCGCTGCTCGGCCAAGGACATCGTCTTCTTCGTGTAGTCGCTTTGGAAGCTCTTGTACCGGGCCAGGTCGTCGCCCTCGAGGTCGGTGACATCACCGCTCCAGAAGGATTCTGACTGGTCGTCGGCGAGCGCCGATGCCAACTCCGGAGCCGTCCCATCGGTCGCGGCCTCAACGGGCAGATCGAGAGCGGCTTCGCCCCCCTCTGTCGTCGGTGCCTCGGTGCCGATGGCGATTCCCTCGTCCGTCATCTCTGCTCGCTACTTGGCAACTTGCTCTGCAAGCTTTGTCCTGACCGCTGCCTCCAAGCCAGGACGCTTGAGTCGCATCCAATTCTCCACCTTCAGGCTTCGCGCCTTCCGTCGGAGCTTCTTCCACGACAACGCAGCAATCGTATCAACAGGAGGCTCCTCACTGTCAACCACCAACTCACATTCGTGTGTATCAGTGGGCTCCGGTGCGAGGAGCTTCTCGGCGGCCAGGCGCACGCGCTCGAGGCGCTCGCGCTCCTCCCGCTCCACGGTCTCTGTGGCCCACCGCTGCTTGATCGCCTCGCGCTCCGAGCCCTCCGGGGGGAACTCGCGCTTGCCCTCCTTGCCCGCGTCCGCGAGTCCGAACTCCTTCATCAGCGCCTTGGCCTCGGTGTTGGAGACCGTGCGCTCGCGCTCGCCTCGCAGGATGGCGTCCGGAGCGTTGTCGTAGAACGTGTAGTTTCCGTCGTGCGTCGCCTGCGTCCGCATGTCCCCAATGGCGTCGTGGACGCACGTCCCTTTGCGCTTGCATCGCGGGCATTGGATGTGCTTGAAGAGACCCTTGTTCTCCTTCGCCTCGTCGCGGCGGGCGCGGAAGAGGGGGACGGACATGGGCACGGTGAAGGTGTGCGTGTCGCGCACGCAGTTCATGGTGTAGATGGGCATCAGGACGGCTCCAGGGCGAGGTGGAAGTTGACCGACATCAAGGGCGATCCGCCACCGGACACCTTTACCCCGCGCACGTCGATGTCCGTACCTTCCACAAAGGGAAGACCCGAGGACCATCCGCTGCTGGCGTAGCTGATCCTCGTCGCCCCGCTGACCATAAGCCCCCCGCTGCGCGAGTAGAAAGCGTCCCCGTCAGGTCGAGTCATCAACTGGATGAGTCCGTCGCTGTTGTCGTCCACGGCGATGTCCAGACTCTGGAGGTAGGCGGTGTACCCGGCCGGGACGGTGTACAGACCCAACTGGGTCGCCGCGAGGTCGGTTTCAATCTGCGCGATGACGGTGCCACCCACTGTGAGCTGGAGCGAGCCTGTCGATGTGCCGGCGGTGACTCGATACGCGCGATGTAGTCGGTTGAGGTTGGTGGCGACCGCTACGCCCGTGGTCCCGTCCACAGCGTCCGTCGTCGTCGTTCCCGAGACAAGCTCACCGTCGGCGCCGAGCCCCTCCCACGCGACCTCGACGGAGGTGTCCGCAGCGTCGGTAGACTTGAGCGTCACGACCGAGCCGGTTGCGTCATCCCACGCCTTCCACGACCCCCAGGGGTAGGGCCCGCCGACGATCCAAATCGTCTCGTAGGAGGTGCCCACCGCCGCGTTGTGGCCGAACTTCCAGACCTGAAGCGCGGCGGCTGGGAGCTTGTCCTGCGTCTCTACAGTGAGGGTGCCGTGGATCTTACGACGGATGCCGCGCAACTCATCCACAAGGCGACGGACCTGCGCGCGAAGGAGCCCCGGCTCGGTGGCGTCTTCGGGCACTAGACTACCTCTACGAATTCGAAGTGCATTCCATCGCTACGACTGTTGTAGTGCCCGCCCCAGTACAACCCCCACCGCGAGGCGATGGGAACCAGAGGGCGCACCGTCCCGGCCTCCCCCGCCAGGGCCGGCACCTTGCCCAACCCGTTCCACTTCATGTTGAGGTCGAACGCAACGCCGTAAGCGTGGTTGCTCAAGCTGTCTCTGTCTCGGATGCGGCGAGGAACGAAGCTGCCGCCCCAGCTTTTGAGCAGGCTCTTGAGTCCGGCCTTCTCCACCTCGTCAAAGAAGCCGAGCAACTGGTCGGCCACCAGCTTGTGGATGCGGACCTTGCCGCTGAACTCGTTGCCGTAGCAGTCCAGGCCAACCAGTTGCGGCACCACTACAGTCACCAGGCTCTTGCGCCAGCCGTTGGTGATTTCGATGGAACTACTGGAGCCCTCCACCGGCACCCACTCAAGCGGTCCGAACAAGGCATCCCTGGACACCGGGCCTAGGTAGGCGAGGTCCCTCTCTCCGTCCCCGTCGTAGTCGGCCGAGGGCCAGTCCGGGTTGTCCCGGTTGGCGTTGGCTTCCTTGAGGAGTTCAAGGTGGTCCAGCTGGTCGAACATCAGAGCAACCTCCCAAGGTCATCAGCGTGGCTGGCAAGGGCGAAGCTGAGCTTGCAAAGGCCCAGCACCCAGAGCATACCGGCGAGAACGAGGGAGCACCTAGCCTCTATCTCAAGGAGGGTCATCGCCCCAACCTCTCTATGGGGATGAGGGCCTCGGTCACGAGCAGGATAGCGAAGGCCGTGCCCTGCTTGCGATTCATGAACCGCCCTACCCCAGCCACGCTTTCAAACCGAGTCCGAGCAACACCAGCAGACCACCGACGCCGAGCGTGATGGCCTTCTCGATTGCGTAGGTCATCCACTTTGGTCTCGCCTCAATCTTGGCCCGGAGCTTGGCCTCCATGGCCCGCTCGTCCTCGATCCTCTTTAGCTTCATCACGATGTCCGCGAGCTTGTGGACCTCCTTGGTAAGGGGTTCTACGTGAGCAGCGACAAGATGCCGCTCGACACGGGCCAGCCCGTCGCCGAACTCTCTGAGAATCTCGGAGGCAACGGCCGGAGGGAGGAGCCCCTGGGGTTTGCGCCATCCCCCTGCGGGGGGCGGCTGTCGGCTGTCTGAGGGCATGGCGCCTACCCTAGGGGCAGGGTGTCGATAACCGAATCCCCCAGTGGCCCGAAGTCACCGCAGAAGGTGCCCACAGCCCGGTTGAAAAGCCCCGTCACAGCGAGGCCGACCACCCCAGTTCGGTAGCTGGCTGATGTCGAAACCTTGAGCCTCTCCAGCAGGGCCTCTCTGGTGAAGGGTTTGTGGATGACGTCGGTTGCGCCAGCCGCAATGGCTGCGTCGGTCAGGTCCTCGCCGGTAATCACGATCACCGGGGTCAGGGGGGACGTGTCCACCAGTTGCCGCAGCGCCCCAATCTTGTCGTCCACCACGTCGGGTAGTCCGAGGTCGTACAGGATGGTGCCAGCATCCTGGGCCAGCATCATGGCCTCGTCATGGGTGTCTGCCACGGTGAGGCTGTCTACGTCGGACAGGATGCCCACAAGGACTTGGGTGAGCGCGGGATCATCGTTGACGATGAGGATCATCAGCCCGGCGCCGTGTAGGTGAGGATTAGGTCGGTCATCACGATATCGATCGTGTCAGGACCGCCGTTGTACTTGCCGGCCATGACGCCGATGAAGACCTGGTTGCCGAGAATGTCTCGGTCCTGCTCATCGAACGGGGCGTAGTCCCACGTCTCGTTGTCAGCCGAGGTGCCGCAGGAGATCAGTTCCCCAACGCGCTTGACCTCGTACCAGAGGAACGATGTCTCATCGACGGCTGAGCCGTTGACGTTCAGGAACACCGTGTTCTCGACCGTGCTGTGCGCGTGGTGGTTTGTGGTGTTCGCTCCCGAGATTATGTGCCGGTAGTCCTGTCCCGAGGTCGGGTAGCGCCACGCCCCCACGCCTCCGCCGCCCCAGCCAGCGTCCGGGTCAGCCTTCATGCGAACCTTGACGCTGAAGTCTCCAACGCCCTCGATGCCGGCGCAGAAGCCGTAGAGCGCGTGCGCCGTGGCTGTGGCCCCGGGACAGTGGGCGTGGCTGCCGCCCTTGTTGATTTGGAGGATCTCCTCCGCCCCGTCGCCGATGAGGGATGTCATCCGGTCCTCGTTGTGGACCGTGAAGCCTGCAAGCAAGCCGTCGTCGATCAGCCCGCCCACCACAGTCATGGTGGCGTTGGCCGCAGAGCGTGTGAGCGTGACGGCTGACGGGCCGCCTCCACCCCCGCCAGCCGACAGGGGGTAGGCCCGGGTCGCCGTAGCCATTATGCCGTCACCTGGAAGTCAGCTGTGAAGGTGTACTCGTGGGTCGCACCCGTGTCCGACTCAGCCGTGACAATGGCTGCGCCGTCCAGCGGAGCGGGGATGGGGATTTGGTCGTAAGCCTCTTCGCCGTTCGCCGCCCAGGTGGCGGAGAACTCGTGGGCCAGATTTGTCGGCGCGGCCAACGTCCCAGCCCGGTAGACCCGGAAGACGTCAGTGCTGGCCCCGCCGCTGGTCTTGCGAACACGCAAGCCGAAGTAGGCGCACTTGCCTGTGATGTCGGAGGCTCCTCGCTGGAACGTCCCCTCGCCGGCCGAGACCTTCTCTGTGTTGGAGACCAGGATCTCCGAGTAGGAGATGTCGTCCGACGAGAACAGGATGGGGGTCATTGCGTATGTCATGTCCGTCCTTCGCTCCTTATCCCAGCCCTACGGTGCAGGCCGAGTGAGTCTATGAGGTGTGTTGCCTGACCCTAGCACTACTCCAAGCCCAACTCCTCCAGTCTGTCAATCTCGTCCTGCTGTTCCGGGGTGATCAACTCGCCCGGAGCGTCCAGGCCCTTGCCCAGCTTCGTGAAGTTCATGGTGGTGTTCTTGTTGTAGTACTCAGCCTGCTCCAGGAGACGGGCGATGAACCGCTTCTGCATGTACATCTGCTGGGTCTCCCAGTCCACGTTCTGAGGACGGAACCCCAGGCCGAAGTACAGCAACCTCTCTTCCGGGGTGGCCCCAGCGTCAGCGTCGCCAGCATCCAGGGCGCGGCTCTGGAACGAGTCGGTCACCAAGGACATGTACTCCCGCAGCACGCGCCAGCCCGGCAGCTTCTGCATGATGTAGAAGTTGCGTGGGCTGTGGGTCCTGTAGTCCAGCTTGGTGCCCACCCTCTTGCCGTCCTTCCATACCGAGACCTCGTGAGGCTGGTCCATCTCATCGTCGGCATCCATGGAGGGGACTCCGGCAATCGACTTCAGCAAGGGCGGAGCCATCTTCAGCTGGCGCACGTTCGTGAGTTCGTCCCAGCCTCGGCCGTAGTAGACGGACTCCTGGCCGATGGTGAACTCCAGGGCGGTGAGCAGGTCGGGCCGCAGCCGCTGAAGCACTCCCGTCGGCACATCCTTCCACTTCGTGGCGAACTCCAGGGCGGAGGTCTGAGGCACACCCCGCAAGGTCAGGACCTTTGAAGCGCCCGTCCGCAGCACGACCTGCCAACGCAAGTACTCCGGCAGAGACTGAAGCTCCTCCTCCGTGAAGTCCTTCTTGTACAACCCGTTGAGGAAAGTCTGGATGCGCTTGGCTTGCCACGGGTTCTTGAACAGCTGCTCCACCTGGAACCGCATGTTGCCCAGTTCCCAGGTGCTGAAGAACAGTAGGCGGCGGAGGTAGGTCTTCTCGATGGGGCCGATGTAGCTGTAGTTGCGGAGAGCCCGATCGACCGCAAGCATCGATTCATCAAAGGAGTCGCCAGCATCCAGTCGAGCGACAGCCAGGGCCGCCCGACTCATCTGCTCCGCCGAGGTGTTCATGTCCGACATCAGGCGCATGTACGACGGGAAGGTCAGACCTCCGACGATGGCACCGAACGCCGTCCCCATCGGGCCCAGGGTGCTGCCAATCACAGCGCCAGCCCCAGCGCCAGACAGGTACTCACCGCCGTACTGGACGAACCGCTTCGTAGCCTTGCCGCCCTTGCGGAAGCGCTTCTCGTCCATCCAGGGGAGCTTGACCCTGTCCTTGCCCTTCATCTCCGCGAAGGCGGTGAGGAGCTTCTCAACGTCCTCGCCAACCACGCCGCCGACACCCTTGAGACCAGTGCCTGCCGTGACTGCCTGACCCAGGGCAGCGCCCGGCCACTGCCCCAGGAACCCGCCGGCCATAGCCCCTGGCACGCCACCCACAGCGCCACCGATGGCCGCTCCAACTGCCGCTCCTCCGACCGCTCCAACCATCCGCTTGCCCACGCCAGCCTCGTCGGAGGCCGGGCTGACGAGGGCTCTGCCAAGCATCTCCTCCCGGAACGCGCTCTGTCCAGGCACGTCCAGCGCGCCACCGAACTGGAGCCTGGTACGCCAGTCCTTCGCGGACATCGTCTTGTCGCCCAGCGTGATCATCTGCCCCCAGGAGGGGTGGTCCGGCGGGCGCTTGGCGAAGATGGTGAACGCCTTCATCAGGTTCTTCGGACGCAGGTCCTTCAGCGTGGCCAGCTGCATGACCGACAGGATGTTGCCGAAGACGTTCATCGAGATGTGAGCGAGGGATGACACCGTCGCCATGCCCTTGGCCCAGGACAGGATGCCGTCGAGAAACTCCGTCCCAGCGCCACCCTTGTCGGGACGGTTGATCCACTGGAGGTACTCAACCACCGGGATGGGCAGGTACACGGGCGGAGCCCGGAAGGAGGCAATCCACTCCAGGTCCACCGTCACGCCCTGCTCGTGCAGCAGCCGCATGATTTCGTTCGGGCTCTTGCCCTGGACAATCTGGCCCCGGATGTACTCGCCGTACTTACGCAGCTGCTTCGGCAGCTTCAGGTTGGCCAGCGTGGCGAGGTAGTCGTTGTGCGACAGCTTGCTGTAGCCAGCAGCCTCCGCAGCCATCTCCACCAACTCGCCCGGCCTGCCCGTCGCAGCGTTCGCCTGGTCCATCTCGGAGAACTTCCGCCCCATCGGGAACATCTCCATCATGTCCCGGAGGTAGGAGGCGTCAGACAGGGAGCGGTCCACCTGGGTGGCGTAGTGCTCCATCAGGAGCATCGGCTCGACCTCGAAGAAGTCGAACCCCTGGCCCACGTCCAAGGTCTCAATCATCTCGTTGACCAGTTGGTCGTAGACCTCGGGGGTCAGAAGCTCGGACAGCGTGTTGTTCTCAGCAGCGTGCCGCATGGCTGGTCCGTCCAACCCGAACGCAGCGGCGTCCAGCTTCCCAGCCTTGACCTTGGACCGGAGCGCTGAGGTAGCCAGGCTGCGGCGCATCTGGTCGTTAATAGCCTCGATCGTCCCCTTGATGCCGCGACGCTCCAGGAACATGGGGTCAAAGTTCTTGGGGAGGGTCCCGGCGTTCTTGAGCCTCTGCACCTTGTCTCGGGCCATCGAGGTGAGGATGTGGGGGACGTAGGCGGCGACATCGACCCGGGTGAGGAACTCATCCTTGTCGAAGTTGGCCAGCCCGCCGTGCTCGTGACGCAGCTTCTGGAGGTAGCCCTCAAAGAACTCGTCCAGGACCTCTGCGATCTCCAGAGCCTTCGGGTCCAGGTCTTCGCCGACCGTTCGCTTCATGCCACGGGCGGCAGCCTTCTTCGCAACCTCCGGGCTCAGCCCGTCCGGGATGCGGTACATGGCCGGGTTCTTCAGGACACGCTTGACCATCTCCTGCTCGCGCTTGGTCAGGGTCTTGAACTGGCGGGCGGTCTCGTGGTCCCTCCACGACTTCAGCACCCGCGTTCGGTACTCCTTCATGCGGGCCTTGTGGGAGGCCGAGAACTCCTTGCCGTGTCGCAGGGCGTCCCACATCTTCTGGGGGCTGTCCGTGTTCCAGCCCAGCCAGTCCATCGTGACCTCAAGGTCCTTGATCGCCTCGGGCGACTTGAGCATGTCGTCCAGCTGCTTGAGGTCTCCCTCCACGGGCTTCTTCTCGTGGGCGAACTTGCTGCGGTTGCGCTTCACGCCCTTGCGGCCAGCCTCCATGCTCTGGGCAACCAGCTTCTGGACCTCGCCGTAGTCCTGGTTGGCGACGGCTCGGGCCAGAAGCTCGGCAACCTCCTGGTCAGCCGTGGCCGCAGCCATAGCCTTGGCCTCCAGGTTCGCCCGGTCCATCGTCTGCTTGACCGAAGCCTGGTTGTCCTTGAGGACCTGGTCCAGCCAGGGCAGCTGCTCCTCGGCCAACTGCCGCCAGATGGTGGAGACCTGGGACTTCGCGCCAACAGCCGTAGCGATGGACGGAGCCACCTCCAGGGGCGGGAGGTCGGAGCCGGTCTTGAGGGCGTCCTCTAGGTCCACAGCCGCCTTCCTGAGGTCGTTCAGGAAGCCTTCGATCTTCGCGACCCTATCAGCCCTGCCGCCCAGCAAGGAGGTTCTGAGAGCCTTGCCGTAGTCGCCGCTGTTGAAGGCGGACACGCTGGAGGTGTCGATGTCAGCGGTTCGGATCGTGTCCAACCAGGTCCCACCCTCGGGGAGGTCGATCTTCGAACCGAACAGCAGGGCCTTGGCGAACGCCTCCTTGAGTTCGTCACCCACCACGGGGAGCCGCTCGATGATCTCCTCGAACACCTGGGAGCCGGTCTTGGCCATGATCCTGACCTTGGCCGCTTCACCTCGCCCACGGTTCGGAGAGTTCTTGAAGTCCTCAATCTTGCTGAACGCCTTCGCTTCTGTGACGGGACGAGCCTCAATCTCAACCTTCCGAGCAGCCTCAGCAGCACGGTAGTCCGACAGAGCCTTCGCCTTGCCGCCCCGCTTCGCAGCGGCAGCCTTCGCAGCCTTGCCCTCCAGCGGGATGAACAGGTTGTCCATCGCCTCGATAGCGCCGTGGCCAAGCTCGACGTTGATGTTGAGCGGCCTCTTGCGACGCTTGCCATCTAGCCGCAGCGAGACGATCGCGGTGAAGATGTCCCGCAACCACTGCTTCGCCCTGGCGAAGGCCGTCTCCAACTCCTTGACCGGAGCCTTGCCCTTCTTCAGGTACTGCACGAAGCCTTCGGCGAACATCTCTTCAGCTGCTTGAAGGACGGCGTCGTTCTTCTTGCCCTTCTTGTCCAGGCCCACCCACTTGCCACCCACGGTGGTGACCGTGCCCATCTGCTTGACCTTCGGGTTCGCGTTGACCCAGCTGCTGAGCACGTTGAGGTCCGTGAGGGGGATGTCCCGGCGCATGAGGTGGCCGAGTTCGTGGATCAACGTGTTGATATCGGCGGAGGCGAAGGCCGCAATGGTCTTCTGTGACAGGTCGCCCATGGACTCGTGGACACCCCGAACGCCGCTGGTGTTGCCCTGGAACTGGAGGTCGGCCCTGCTGAGGGAGGCGGATCGCAAGGATTCGATGGAGTCGTTGGCATCACGGATGGCGTACATCGACTTGGTCTGAAGCTCTGAGTACGTGACCAAGTTGTCGCCAACCCCGCCAAGCCCGGCAGCCTCGATATCTCGGGTCGGGATGGCGACGTGTTCACCGTTCAGCCTGACGACGACCTCCCCAAGCTCCCCCTGCCGTAAGCCCATACGATGGGTAAACACCGAGACGTAATCAACCTGTCCGTCCAACCCAGGGATAGCGTCAACCAAGCGCTGGGCCTCCTTGCGCTGAAGTTCCTGGATTGAGCGCCTCTGGGCAACCCGCTGCTTGTAGAGGTCTGCGACCTTGTCCCTAACGTCGGTGGGAACGCTCTTGAGAACGTCGGCTCCGAGCATCCGAGCCTCGGCCTCGGCCGCATCGAGCAACTTGTCCTCAACCTGGCGGATAGCCGTCTCTTCGTCCGAGAGCGGCGACGTCAGTCGCTCAGCCTCGCTCCTTGCGGTGGGCCTGGGGTCTGCTCCGGGGCCCTCCATGGACAGACCGCCGGGTCCGGCTCGCTCCAGGGAAAGCTGGCCCGCGCCAGCCTCCGACCCCTCCAGAGAGAGGCCACCCCGAGCAGCACGAGCCTTCGCAACCGCTGCCCGCATCTCCCGGGCTTCGCGGACTGCACCAATCGCGGCCCTCTTCAGGTCCACCTTCTTGCGTGCGGTCTTGGCTCTGGCTTCGTAGGGGGCCAGCTTCGCCACCTGGGCTTCGATGTCCCGGAGCAGGTCCTCCGTGTCGCCGATGGCGCGGATGACGTCGGACTGGACCGCCTTGAAGTCGTCAAAGGCAGCGCTATAGAGTGTCTGCCCCTTGTCTGAGACGGACGCCCTGAGTTCGGGGGTGAGGTCGAGGATGTGGTTACCCACAGGGCTTGAGGGGATGCCGTTAGCCTTCGCCCACCTGGCCAACCCCTCCTCCAGGGGCATGATTTCAATAGCCCCCTCGGGAGCGTCGATATCCACACGGAACGCTTCGTCGTGGTGCCGAACGGCTTCGTCCCTGCTCTTAGCCACGGAGTAAATCTCGGACGAACCATCCTCCATCAGGATGAACTTGTCCTCGGGCCTGATGTCGATCCCCTCCCCTCGGAGCCTCTCTTTGATCCCGCCCAACGCGGGCCGACCCCTGCGGGGCCTGGCTCCGTGCCGCTTGTAGAGCTTCTTCGCAGCCCTCGGCAGCTCCTCGTCGTAAGTGATGCGGGCGAGGTTGGCGTTGGCGCTGCGGGCGCGGGTTACCTCATCCCCGGACAGCCACAACACACGTTCCGCACCTTCCTCCACAGCGGCCTTCACAGCCTGCTTCAGGGCGAAGGCTCGCCAGGACTTTTTGAAGGGGGCCGAGGGGAGGCCCTTATTGGTTTTACCGGTGCCTGGCCGGCTGTACTTGGCGACCAGTCGCTTGGTGGCATTCCTGGCCTGGGTGTCGAGGGTCATGTCTAGCTGATCAACCAAAACGTCGAAGATGGACCCAGCGTCTTCAAAGTCCCCCATGGCATCCAGGTGGTCGAACATCTCATCGGAGGTGACTCTGGCCCACTCTCCCTGCTCAAATCGGGTTAGCTGACTAAAGTCTGGGTCCGACCTGATGTCATCCAGTCTGGAGTTGATGTCGTCCGGCGTCTCATACCTGGTAGGTCCGTACCCAGTGCTCCGCCCCTTCTGGTGCAAATCGCTCTGGACCTCAATCAGACGAAGCTCCTTCTTCCCGTCTGCGCCGGTCACGAAGTCGTACCGGATGTGCAGAAAGACGTTCTCGTCCGTGACGAAGTGGCCGGTCGTGAAGGTCTCCTCCCCCTCCTTCAGTTCGTCGAGGGTGTAGACACGCTCCGTGTAGCCGGTGCCGCCATCCGGGTCCCCCTCTCGGGTCCAGGCGTTTTTCGATCGGGTGGTGCGATCTTGGGCCGGCTTGTGGTCGTACCGATCACGCCCCTGCATAAGCCCGTCGAACGCGGCGAAGGCGTCAGGCTCATCCACCGCAGAGAGGGTCTCCCCGAACGCGTTCCCGCGATGCACGTACCGAACCTCGAAACCGCCGGCAGACATGTCGCCGAACAGGTCTGGTGGGCCTGAGCTTGGCGAGATGCGCTCGACCCAGGAGAGGCTGTCGCCAACCTCCTCTGCAACCTCGCTCCTGAACACATCCTCGAACCTGCGACTCTCTGTGGCGACAGACGCTTCGTTCCGCAGGTCAGCGGCTAGCCGATCTCGCTGGCGGTACAGAGGGGTCAGTTCGTCACCCTCTTCGGGGCCGCCGAGCAGGGCCATAATGTTGTCAACCGGGTCGGCCTCCTTCTCCAGTTCGGCGATGCGCTTGTTCAAAACCTCAAGCTCTGAGGCTAGCTGCCGTTCTTTGGCGGTCTTGACGGCGACGTTGTCAGTGCGGATGTGCTCGGTCCACGGACGCTGGCTGCGCTCAAACTCCTCCAGCATTTCGGCCTTGGTCACCTTCGTCCCGGGGTCCAGCGAGGCGAAGAAGGACATGTCGTCCAACTCTTCCTGCTTCACTCCCTGCTTCCGAAGGAACCCGAGTACCTCCTGAACCGTGGCCTTCGGCTTCGGGAAGTCCTGGAGCTTCACCTCCAGGGCGCTGTACATGCCGCCTGAGGTCTCCGCGCTGAGTTCGGTGTTGTGGCCGGTAGCCCGCTGACCCTTGTCCCAGGCGTCGTAAGTCTCGGCAGTCTGGAAGTCGCGGATGGTCTTGGCGTACCAGGCGTCGGCCTGGTCCGGGTGAACGCCGTGGTACGAAGCCCATGTCTTCGCGCGCTGGTCCAGCAGCGGCATGACAAGCTCGTCAACCTGCTCGTCCCCGAACCTCGCGGCCATGCTGTCGCGGAGGTTGGTTCGGTGCTGGGCCCAGGTGGACTTGCCGCCGGGCGGCAGACCAGTCCGCAGAGCAGCAAGCTCCCCGTGGACAGCGCCGTACTTGCTGTCGTAGCTGGCCTGAAGCTCCTGGATACGGCGGACCACATCCTCCAGCGGAGCGTCCTCGTCCCACTTCCCGCGAACAGCGCCGAGCAGAGACTTGCGGAGGGTGCGAAGCTCCTTCCCCTCCTCCAACATCGGAGCCGCCTGCTCCCAGCCCTTGATCATGCGGCTGAGTTCGTGCTCCTTCGTCAGCACATCCGTCAGAGCGCGGCGGATAACACCGGTCTGCACAGCAACGGCCCTCAGAGCCTTCTTGCGCTTCTTTGCTCCTCCGTTGCGGTAGGCATCTTCAAGCTCGTCTACGACGCTTCCTACGATGGCTGTGATGCCCTGGAGGTGATCCTCGCCGGCCAGCGCTGTGTCGGGGAACGCGGCGGGGCGATTGGGGTTCGGAGAATCAGGGTCCAGCACCGTCCGAAGGCCGGAGATGATGGACCGCATCTCGTCGTCCGACACGTTGGCCGTGTCCATCGCAATCTCGTCCAGGTTCCGGCCGAGGTCGGACTGCGAGACGATGTGCTCCACCCGTTCCAGGTGGGCCAGAGCGATGATCTGCTGCTCCGTAAGCTCGTCCGTCCAGCCCATCTCCCGGTACAGGACAGCCAGGTTCTGAATCCTGGGGTCCTTCGAGATGGCCAACACGCGCTGCACGAACAGGCCGAGACGCTCGCGGTCCACGCCACGGGTGACGTGCTGGGCCCGGGTCCTGGCCTCCATCCGAGCGAACTTCGCCGGGTGCAGGATGCTGCGACGGGACAGAATCTTGGGGCGAGGAGTTCCCCTAACCGCAGCCTCGGTGCCACCGTAGAAGTGGGTCACCTTGCGGGGGCTGCCGATGGACCATGCGTTGCGGGTGATGGCTTCGACAAACGGCGGGAACTTCGACAACGCGGCGTAGGCCATCTTGTGGCCCAGAGCATCGCTGGCAGACAGCATCTTGTGCTGGCGGAACGCTTGGGTCCTGGCGAACTCGTCACCCCTGCCCGACACCTTCGCGACAGCTTCGATCAACTCCTGGCCCGGAGCAGCCATGGCTCGGCCGATAGCGCTGTCCTTGGGCATCACCATGCCGGCTTCGAGAAGCTCGGCCTTCGCTTCCGCCGGGGTCTGCCAGGTGATCTTCACGTCCTCGGGTCGAACGACCAGGTGTCCGTACTCGTCAACCTCGCCGGTCAGCTTGAAGTCGATGTCCTTGAGCAGCTTCTTGTCGCGGTGCCCCTGCCGCATCAACTCAGCCCACAGAGCCTCGGCCTTCAGTTCGTGGCCCGGCAGGTCCCCAGCGTTGACGCCCATGGCACCCAGGGCTTCGGACAGAATGACGTTGTCGCCGCTCTTGGTCTTGGCCAGAAGCTCGGCCCGGGACAGGCCCACGGCCTCAGCAGCGCCGTCCAGAGCGGCCTCGAACACAGCGCCGTGCTTGAGCTTGTTTAGGACGTTGATGGACTCGGCCCCGTACAGCGGCACCTCGTGCCGGAAGGCGGTGTCCACCGCATCCAGGTAGCGAGCCTCGACCTGGGCCGTGACGTTCGCCTCCATCCTTGCGGGAGCGCGCTGCTTGTAGGAGTCAACGTGGCCCGACAGCTTCTCGATCATGTCGGCCTGAAGGCTGGCGAGGCTGGCATCCGCCGCCCCAGCATCGCCGCCGGCAGCAACCATCTCGTCCCTGACGCGGGTCAGTTCAGCAAGCTCGGTGAGGTACTCGTCCACCTCCTGCTTGGCCACAACGTCCAGGACGGGGTCGTCAGCCAGAGTCTCGATGATGCGCCCCATGGCAGGGTCGATCGAGTCGCCGGCCTCTGAGGCTTCACGCAGGGAGATCATCCCCTTGTCCAGGATGCCGCCCTGGGCGTCCATGATTCCCTTGAGGGTCGCCTTCTCCTGGGCGAGGGAGTGGGTGACGACGTCGCTGCCGAAGCGGGTGCCCCTGGTGCCCACCGTCTTGGCGATGCCTTTGCCGCCGAGGGCGTTGAGGTGGCTGATCGTAGCCAGGCCCACGAACCCGATGATGGCCTCGCCTGAGGCGTAAGCCTCCTGCTCCATCATGGCGCTGCGGGCCTCCATCATGGACTTGAAGTTCTCACCTCCCCAAATCAGCTGAGAGCCGACAGCCAGGCCAGCCATGCCAACCGAGGTGATGGGCCGACCGATGCCGCTCTTGTCGATCCATGAGGCCATGGAGGCAAAGTCGGCCTCGGTGTCTGCCTCGATCTGAGCGAGGAAGTCGGCCTCCGACATACCCCTCATGGTGGCCCCCGGCATCCCGATGATGCTGGAGGTGTACGACTTCAGGGCCTTCAGGGCCCGGGTGCCGTCTTCCAGGTCGCCCCGGTCGTTCCGCCAGGAGTCCTGGAGGAGGCCCCACATCTCCTTGGGTCCGACGTACTCGCCGGTCTCGAAATACTTCTTGCGGGCCTCCCACAGGGCGATGGGCCCAGCCCTGGACATGCGGTCAGTCCACTTGTCCACACGGTCCAGGAACTTCCACAGACCGTGCAGCTCCCCCGGCTCGCCAGCCTCCTTGTACGCCCGCCTGCGCTCCGCCGGCAGGTACTCCGACATCCAGGCGTCGAGGACCTCCACCTTCTCCACGGGGCTGTGGAGGCGGTTGTACTTGGTGCGGGCCTGGACCCACGCCTGGCTGGCGGGCTGACGCTTCTCCGGCTCGATGATGGGCAGCGAGTCCGTGAGGATGGAGTCGTCCAGGGTGTCGGGCGGGTCGTCGCCGTACTCTGGAGCAGGCACCTGAGCCGGCGTATCTGGCTCGTCCCACAGGTCGCCGATTTCCCGCGCCTGTGCCGCCCTGGGTTCAGGTCTCTGGCGAGGGGGGCGGCGCTCCGCCCGGGGTTCTGCCGCCTCCGGCTCGTCCCACAGGTCGCCGATGTTTCCGGTGCCTCCCATCGGGGTGGGGTCGATGGCCAACTCCGTGGTCGGCAGCTGTGGGGTGGCTGTCTCCTCCCACATATCCTCGATGTTGGGCACTACAGGTCCGGCACCATGAAGTCAGGGAGGACGCCCTTGGCCGCTCGCTCCAGGTCCTCGCCGAACGGGAGCGGGTCGTCATCCCCCGACCTGACGGCACCCATATCGCCGCCACCCAGGGCCTCCCTGGTTCGCCTGGCTCGCTCCAGCAGGTCTCGGGCTTCCCCGATCGACTTGGACAGATCGCCCGTGAACGGCAGGCCGGTGGTACGCATCGCCTCGCCCTGGATTCGCTGAAGTTCCGTCAGGGCGTCGGCCGCCGCCATCTCAACCGACCGAGCCTCCTCCACGTTGGAGCTAGCTGCTGCACCCTGGAGCCGCTCCGAGAGAACCGGAAGCTCCGCCTTGCGACGTGTCACGGTCGGCTTGTGTCGGTCAACCAGACTGGCCCTGGTCTTGCCGATGACGGTCTCCTCCGGTGGCGTCGGCTGGGGAGCCGTGTAGGACTCCGGCAGCTTGCGTCCGGCGGGACGTTCAGCCTTCGGCATCGCCTCAATCTCCGCGTCGCTCAGTTCGGGGGGCACGATGATTTCGACGGCCTCACCGCGCTTCTTGCTGAGTTCCGCCTGGATCTGCTCGTCAGAGAAGTCTCCGGCTCGGGCTCGACGAATGAACCCAGCCTCCTGCTCCGTGACGGCTCCGAAGGTTTCGTCGTTCAGGGTTCGGCCATCGCCGGCGTCGCCATCCCCACCGTCGTCCGACACGTCGAAGTACCCGGTGGGCACCTTGCCGCCGAGGAGGCTGTAGGCGAGAGCCTCAAGGCCGATGCGGGAGGCTTCAGCCTTGTCGTACTTGTCCTGAAGCGTAACGAGTCTGCCCCGAATTTCTGCCTTGTCCTCTGCGCTGATCGTCGGGTCTGCCAGCTTCTGGTCCAGGTCCGTCATCTCGGCGGCGTAGGTCCGCATTTCTCGGACCGTCTCCCCAAACATGTCCTTCGCAATGCGGGCCCGCTCGTTCGGGTTGATCGACACCTGGACGTTGGCGAGGGCCTTCTCCAGGGTGCCCACGGTGGTCTCCAGGCTCTTGATGGCCTTGTTGGCCACCTCGGTCGGGGCGTTCATCAACCCCTCGGCGAACCGGTCCATCTGTTCGTCCGACATGCGGGGCTTGCCCGTCTTCGGGTCCACGTTGACCTGTTCAATCAGGTTCCTGAAGACGGTGAGTCGCTCGCTACGATCTTCGGGGATTTCCTGCTCGGCAATGTCACGAGACAGCGCAGTGCGGAAGGCGTCGTTGTCCTGAATCAGGCCGTCAACCTCGTCCGGGCGGAGGCCGAACATCTTGGCGACGCGGGGAATCTTCAGCATCGCAATCTCGCCCTGCGACAAGACCTTGGAGGGCTCGTACCCGAGCTTCTCGGCACCCACGTTGCGGTGGCCGAGGGCCTTCTGAATCTCCGTCTGCGGGTCTGCGGACCTGGGCCGTCCGGCCGCACCAGCAGCCAGCTGCCCCTCGTACAGAGCTTCGCCCAGCGGTGACATGGGCTGGTTCTCGCCCTCCAGGCGGTAGGGGTCGAAGTCGTCGGCCGCGATGGTCGCCATGAGTTCCTCGTGCTTGGCGTCGCGGGCTCTGCCACCAGCTGAGGCGACCGGCTGGTCCTCCTTGATTGGGATCTGGCCTTCGGCCGCAACGGCAGTGGCAAGCTCGCTCTCTCGGTTGGCTTCAGCCTCGGCGAGCAGAAGCGCTGCGTCGCGGAGAGCGTCGTCCGACATCGGGACGCGCTCCCCCTCAAGCCCGCCACCTCGGACAGACTCACCAGCAACGCCGTACCCAGAGCCAGCCACCGCCTCCTCGTAGGAGCGGGGGGCTTCGGCCGTGTCGGCGTTACGCCACAGCTTGTCTTCTTCGCTCAAGTAGTCCTTGCTCCGGGGCTGGAAAGCGTCCCTAGCCGCCAAGGCTTCCTCAAGCTCACGGTTCCGAACTTCGGCCTCGCCGGCAGTGATTCGGTCCCGCTCCATACGCGGAACGCGCATGTCTTCACCGTGCCCGACGGTGGAGAGGGTGTGCTGGGCCTCGGCCCTGCGCCCAACCTCCTCCGGGGTGGGAGCGCCACGCTCTAGTCCGGTGCGGGAGTCAACCCATCCGTCTGAGCCGGCAGAGCCACCACGGCCCTGAATGGTTCGCTTACCACCCGAACGGCCGCCTCCGCCGCCTCCCGACTGTCCCAGAATCTGGTCCAAGGCGTCAGGCTGCCCCGCCCCTCCCACGAGGGAAGCGAGGAGCATGTCCTGCTTCTCCTTCTCCATGATGAGACGGTCGTGCTCGTAGCCGAGGCGCTGCTGGTCCTGGACCATCTTCTGGCGCATGGCCTTGCGACGAAGCTCGGCCTCGATCAGCCGCTCGCCGAAAGCGATGCCGCTCAGGGCACCCTCAAAGGCACCGCCTGCGCCCAGCGAGGGGCCGTACTTGCTGGCTCCGTCTCCGTAGAAGTTGCCCATCTAGTAGCCGCCGTACAGGTTCTGGGAGCCCGGGAGCGCCTCTTCGAAGTCATCCTTGAACAAGCTGCTCGCCTTGCGCGGGGTTGCCGCTCCAGATGTCTGGAGGTTGTAACCCTGGGGGCCCGAGCCAATGTTGCCGAACTTGAAGTCAGCCTGCTTCAGGTCGCCTGAAAGCCTGCGGCTAGCTTGCCGCCTGCCCTTTCTAGCCTCAGAGTCAATGACCGCTGAGGTGATGCCGGTACGCAGAGCTTCGCCCATCTGGATGCCGGAGCCGATGAGGTTGAGGCCCGGGATGGCGGAGAAGATACCGCCGATGGTGTTCCCGGCGAGGGAGATGCCCTGGTTGATGGACCTGGCCTCGCGCTCCTTGCGGTTCAAACCTTCGTACACCCTGGACTCGTACTCGCGCAGCTTGGAGAGCCGCGCCGGGTCGGACAACCAGGTCTCAAACTGACCTCGCGCCTGGGTCTTAGCGTCTGAGAGCCGTCGCCCTGCCTCATCATCAAACCCAGCCTCAAGCGCTGCGCTCGCTGCCCCGCCAATCCCGAGAGAGCCGGATCGTTTCTGGTTCTGGAACCTGGCCGCCTTCATGGCATTCTCGTGCAGACCTTGGCCAGCGCTGAGGGCCCGTCGGTACTCAGACTGAAGCTCTGGCCGGACGTACCAGTCGTAAATTTGCTGAGGGTCAGCTAGGTAGGCTCCGGTTTCGGCGTTGTGCAACGCGCCGGCAAAGGTCCCGCCCTGCTCGGGGTCCGAAGCTCTCCAGGCGTACTCCCTGGTGACTTGCTGGTTCGCGCCCATTACTCACCTCCCCAAAGCGTCCTCAACTCCTCGTCCGTTCTCTGGATGGAGGCCGGGTACTGGTTGGACGGTCCCCAGATTTCCTCGGAGGTTCCCTCCGGCGTTACAGTGGGGGTCCTGACCCACCGGCCGTCCGGCATGGAGGAGTGGCCCTCGGGCGGGTTCTCGTACATGTAGTCCCGGACTCCTCCGACCGTTCGACGCCCCACAGCGCCGACGTACTGAGCCGCTCGCTGCTGGGCCTGGGCCAACGCCATCTCGTAGGCCCGCCGCTCCCGGAGCTTGGCGTCCACGAAGGCGGCTCGGTCTTGCAACATCTGCTGCGTCCGGGCTGATGCGGCCCGGTGGCCAACGCCAGCCATCGCGCCAGCGAGGGATGCCTGGAAGGAGTTCTGCCGCTGGAGGTCGGCCCCGCGAACCATCCCCGGCATGGCTACCGGGGCACCTCGTCGGGCCTCTGCGCCCTGGAGAAGCTGGTTTCGCCCAACCTCCCGAGCCACAGACTCACGACGAAGGAGGTCTTCGTCCTGCGGGTTGAAGCCACGGTCGGCACTGGGGCCGAACGCGGAGCTTAGTTCCTTACTCATGCCCCAAGCAGCCATTAGTTACCTCCGAACCACCGTGACGCGATTCAGCCTACCCAATACCAAGAACTGAACAAAGTAGTCGTCCTTACCCGTGGGGGTGTTCCCGGTAGTTGTCCCTGACAGACTTAGGGTGGCGTGGAATGTGTTCAAGCCCTCGACCAGGGTGGCCACGCCCTGAGCCTGAAGTGTAAACCCGGCGTGATCAGGCACCGTGAGTTCAATGTAGTTGTTTGAGACCGTGAGGTTGGGTGTGTTGATCACTGTTCCGTTGAGATAGACGCTCAACACAGCGTTCAGCGTCACCGTCCCTGGGGCTGTTGCGTCGTCCCACAGGCCGTCTGTTCGGACCTTCTCAACAGAGACAACCGACTCCCATTCGCAGTTGGTCACCTCGTCCGCGAAGAAGGAGATTCCCGTGTCGGGGATATCGAAGTCGCCCCCGTGGTCGGGGAACGGGCTGGCTGTGGTGGTCCCCGGGACCGTCGCCAACATAACGGCCGCCCCCTCTCCTTCCGAGACGTGCTCCTTCACCAGTGCCCCGGGGTGAATCTCCCTGAACGAGATGTTCGTGGACTTGGCGAAGTTGTTCGCATCGAGGTCGTTGATCGCTGTTTCGAAGTCGTCGAACAGGCTCTGGACCTCGGCCGGGTCGAACGTGGCTCCCAGGGCTGGCGTTGAGTAGCTACTCATCGGTTCACGCCCATGACGGTGATTGTTCCACTCGTAACTTCGAAGGCGGACCCGCTAACCACCTCAAGCCGGATGTTCTCGTGGTTGGCTGTGGCGTCCACGAACTCGTAGTACCAGCCGATGGTGCCGGTCATGATGGTGTTGGCGGCGAACGACCACAGCCTGGAGGTGACGCTGGCCCCGGCTACCGTGATGCCCAGGGTGCAGTTTGAGGAGGCCCCCGAAGCCTTAATCCTGGCCCTGGCGATGACCAGAACGCCCTCACCGTCGAACAGGTCGAAGGCTGTGTCGGCAGTTACGAAGCCAGCCGCAGTGATGGTCCCCGCGCCCTGGTCTACCTGCTGGATGGTTTTGTAAGCGTCCACCGCAACAGACACAGTCCGGTACACCACAGACCCGGGACGGAACTGGTGGGTCTGGATGCTATCCGTCATCGTGAACATGTCGTCGAAATTGGTGTCCAGGTCCGAAGCCGTGAGCGCATCCCCGGGCTTGATGTCGTTGGTGAGCGGGTAGGTCATCGGACGATCCCAATCACGTAGAGGTCAACCTCGCTGACAGACCCGGCAGCAGCCGACCGCTCCCTTACCTGGACGTAGGCTTCGTGCGCCCCTGGCGTGAGCAGGAAGCTGTCGTCGATGAAGAACCCGCAGTCGGGAGCCGCTGCCCCGAAGTCGGGAAGGCTGAAGGTCACAACCCTGCCCGGCCTGCCGTCCACGATGACTCGCACGTCGAACTTGGCGGGTCCCACACCTCCGCTGTACTGGCCGTCAGCAATCACCCGAAACCTCCCCTGAGCGTAGGAGGTGAACGAGACGGGGGTGGCGTTGGAGACCCAGGTTGTCTCCACCGAAGAGATGGTCAGCGCGTTGGTCTGTACGGCCAGGAGGCTGCCTCCCGAGTCGTGCGTGACCGTGGCCCCACGGAGCGACGCGGAGGGGCGGACCAGGTGTCCCGGGTTGACGACGGTGTCGGCAATCATGTCCTGATCGATGTCGTGGATGGCTCCCTGCGCCCTGTAGAACTCGCGCATCAAGGCGTCGGCGTCGCCGAGCATGTCGTCGCTGAACACCTCTTTGCGGACGTACCTCATTCGACCTCGCCCTCCAGGAACCGCACAGCCCTTGCCAGCTGCCCTTCGTCTAGCTCCGTCATCCTAGCCCCGCCCGTCTGGGCCAGGGCCTGGTTCAACGGGATGAGGGGCTCCGTGGCGAACAGCGAGTACCTGACCCCGAGGTCCAGTTCTGCGATGGCCGTTTCGGCCCGCTCCAGCAACTTCTGCATCATGTCGGCAGGTCCGTTCCGTAGTCCCGGATGCCGTGGTCGGCGTAGTGGATGCGGAGGGCAACCAGCCGGAAGGGGGTGGAGCCCTTGGTTGAGGTGGGTGTGGAGAGCTTGAAGCGGATGCACTTGATATCGAAGGCGTCGGTCACGTCCACCCGTGCGATGCGAACCCTGGCCTTGTCCCAGGTGCCGGTGCCCCAGCTGCCCTCGTTCCAGATGGTCGCGTCAGCGTCAGCGAGGTCGAGGGTGTCGGTCCCGGCGGTGGTACGGTCGTCCCAGTCCGTGGACCACCCCACGGTCATGGTGATGTCGCCGGTCTGGACGTAGATGACGTCAACCCGCCAGACATCCTTGCCAGCCTCGGGGTCCCCCAGCGTCAGCCACCGTGTTTCAAAGGCTCCGGGGTAACCGTCAGCCCTGACCGTCCCCTGAACGTCCCACATCCCAACGTCGTTGAGCGGGTAGGGTAGGTCGCTGTCGAAGCCGACGAGCGTCTCCTCGCGGTAGTGGATGGCTGAGTACACACCCATGTCGGTGAGGCGGGTGAAGGCCCCTGTGTCGGTGTAGATGGCCCACACCTCAGAGTTCTCCACGCCGGGTCCCGGGCACACGCTGAACATGACCATCCGGTTGCGGGTGTCTGTCCAGGCGACCGTGTCGGCAAGGGTGGCTCGTGGCAGCCGCTGAACCTTCTTGTCCAACTCAGCACTCATGCGGCTGGTCTTGCTTCCGTCGGTGACGTAGATGCCGTCCTCCGACATGAAGTAGACCTTGCCGTCGAAGGTCGCGATGGCCCGGTCAGAGACCGCTCCAGCACCGTGGTAAATCGGCGTCAGGATGGGCAGTTCGGACTTGTCGTGCGTCAGCATGAAGATGCTGCGCTGCCGGAAGATAAGTGCGAAGTCCCGGGCTAGGGCCCAGCCTGAGATGGACTCGCCATCGCTGCCGCCTGTGTCGATGAAGTTGGCCGCAGAGACAGCCTCCTTCATCCCGTCCTGCCGGGAGTAGAACAGGAGCGTGGGGTTGTCCACGTCCCCGCCGTAGTAGGTGCGAGTACGGAACGGGAACGCCCACTTCACCACCGGGGGCGGCTTGTTCGTTCCGGCGATGGGCAGGAGGAGGGGGGCCTCTGTCCCGGGCTGGGTGTAGTCCCAGTAGTGGTTGGTGGAGGTGCCCGGCAGGTACGCGATGAACGACCAGGTCTGCCCAGAGTCGGTGCTCCGGTAGAGGGCTCGGCCGACGATGTCCGCTGTGGGAGGGGTAGAAGCTAGCTCCGCCACCAGGATGACGTGGTGGGAAACCTCGTCACCCGGCGTGACGTCGTCCTCAGCCCCGTCGATCGCCGCGTTGCTCTCGTTCCCGCCCTCGGACTCCTGGCCCTTGTCGTTCACCCAGGTCAGCCGGTACAGGTACTTGGTGTTGGCGTCGATGTTGCCCTCTATGTACCGCCCCTCCCAGAACTCGCCCGTGCGGTCGCCGCCGGTCCAGAGCTTGCCGTCAGCGTCGGTAATGACCGAGGGCGGAGGGGGTGTGGCCGAGATGCCCAGCGGGGTGAACTTCTCTCCGTCCCACTTCAGGTTCTCGTCCATGCCGTTGGTGATGATGCAGATGTCGCCGGACTGAATGAAGCGGTGGGCGTCCCGGGGCCTGGTCGCCACAAACCTGCCGCTGACGCTGGTGTACGTCCCGGAGGTGAGCCCGTCCTGCCGAAGCACGGCGATGGTGTCGTCGTAGTTCACCAGGATGTCGGTCTGGCCGTGGTGATTGAAGACGCCCAGCCCAACCACCGGGTTGGTGGTGAAGGGGTTCGGGGTGGTGTCCCAGGTCCCTACGAACGGCTGAATCCCCCTGGCCTTGACCAGTTCCCCATTCTGGGAGAACACAACGCCCTGAGCGTCCGACGCCCTGCCTTCCGGCTGGAAGACACGGGTGTCGATGCCAAGGTTGAGGGCTTCAAAAACCTGACTCTTGCCCTTGGCCTTGGCCACTTAGACCTCCGGCAGGACTGCGCCGTACCACGCAGTCTGGCGTCCCCGCACCCTGGACCTACCGCCAATCACTGCGGTGTGGTGCTTGTCCGAGCGGTCGCGGGCAATCATCCGCTGGATGCCTAGCTCGTACCGCTGCTGAGCGGACTGGGCCCGCCCCTGCTCGTCGTGAGCCGACAGCATCATCATCTCAGCCCCGTCCAACAGAACAGAGCAGAAGCTCGGCCCGAACAGAGGGACCTGGTCGTCCTCGCTCTGAGGCTTGCCCTCAGCCTGGTAGATGATGTTCAAGGCGTAGGTGGAGTCGGGGGCCGGGTACAGCCCCATCCACACCGAGGTGCCACCCTCGTGGGCCCTGCCACGAAGCTCCTCGTTCGCAACGACGTCAGCCTCTGTGGACAGCGCCGTCTCGTTGTACTCGGTCACCAGGTAGGGGACAGAGCCTCCGGCGCGGGACCGGTACAAGTTCAGGTAGAAATCCTGCCGTCCAGCGTGCGTAACGTCCACCTGGCCCCCAGCAGCCGTGACCGACCCTGAGGGCGACAACGCGGAGACAGCGCCGGTCTGGTGGTCCCGGTAGGCGACCCAGTAGGTGTAGACGCCGGCAGCGGGGGTTGAGCCCGTGGCGTCATCCGCCAGGGTGGGCGCTGCGAGCGGGGCCGGGATGGGCTGACGTCGCACGATGGAACAGGTGGTCGGCTGACCAAATACATCCTTGTCCCCGAAGGCCATCTGCTGGGGAGCGATGGACGTGATGTTCAGAGGTGAAGCGTTGGCGTTCACCAGGGTGACGTGCATTAGGGACTCGCAGTCCGCCGGCAGTGCCACCTCGTCGTAGATGATGGTTGCGGCGTAGCTGTCGGTCGCCGACTCGAAGGGCCGGTCAATCCGGCACACCCGGTTGGAGCCGCTGGTTCGGATGTTCACAACCCGGTAGATGCGTCCATCAATCAGCAGCCGCTTGCCCCAGGTGGTTGGGGACACGTTGGCTGCGGTAATGGTGAACGTGGTCCCCTGGTTCGTGATGGAGCCCACCACTGCGGCAGTGTAGGAGGTGTCGTCCTTAGGGTGGCAGGCGAGGGTGACCTCTCTGCGGAGAAAGGACCATGCCCGGCGCGAGTACATGTCCCGCTCGGTTTGGTCGATCCAGTCGTTCAGCTGTGCAGCTGTGTGGCTGTAATCAGAGCGTCTGCGCTGGAGGGCTGTTCGGATCTCAGAACGGATCATGCGGCCATCCTAGCGGAGGATGGGGTTAGCCCGGCTGTCCCCGGAGGATGGGGGACCTGCCGCTCCCCGGTGGGGTGAGGAGCGGCACAGAGGACAGCCGGGCCCCCCGTTCTTTACGCCTTGCGGCGGTAGCGGACCTGAACGACGCCGGAGATGTCGCCGCCCGTGGCAACGGCAACGTCCATGCACAGGTAGTTGCCGTCAACCAGGGTCTGGTTCTGGTCAACTCCCAAGTCCACGGGGACGTTGATGACGAAGGCCGTCGAAGCAACCGCCGAACTCATCAGGTCCAGACTCTGGTCAGCAGCCGCGAGGTACTGTTTCAGGGTCAGCGTGACCGTGGTGGCATCAGCCACCTCGCTTGGCAGGAACCAGGCTTCTTCGATGTAGTAGTCCGAATCCAGGGCCAACAGGAGCGGGATGAAGACCCCGTCCACGTCGAACTGGAGGTGGACTGCGAAGTCCTGGAGGATGGACACACCGTGCGGACGGGTCTCTGAGACCTGCCGATCGATGTGCTGTGGGATAGCGACCATGGAGTCCTCCTAGAACTGGGCGATGCCGTTGAAGAAGACGGTCGAGAGCGTCGAGGCCGCGCCGGAGCGGGTCCCAACGGCGTCGTCGTCCTCGTCAATTGCAATCGCCTTGCAGACCTTCATGTCCATGAGGTCCTGGAGGATCAGATTCATCGCGTCGATGTCGGTCATGATCTCGGTGACGGCCGTGATCGTCGTGCTGAGGTCGGTGGGGACCGAGGCCGCGAGGGCCGCCGGAGCCGGCGTAACCAGGTCCGGCTCAGCCGCCTTCGCGATGAGGCCGTGCAAGGCGTCCTGAATGTACAGGTGGTCCTGCGGATCCACATCCACGGTTCCGCCGTCCACCAGGGCCTCGACAACGCCGAGAACCCGAACCGGGACCTCTTCCTGGTCGCGGTAGGTGAACTTCTTCGCCGTGCCGAGGACAACTCCGCACATCATGTTGAGCGTCTCGGGCGAGGACGAATCGACCACCGGAACCTGCGCGTTCGCGCCGTCCAGGTTGGCGATGGTCTCCGCCTCGATCTGCACAACGTCGCCCCGGTAGAGGAGGTCGGTGCTCGTGGTGGGGTTCCAGATGACCACAGCGTCAATTCGCTGCGGGTAAGACCCAATGTCTGTGTAGCTCATTTTGTCCTCCTAGAACTGGACGGTGCCGCTGAAGTCCGAGCAGCCCTGACGTCCTTCGGACGCAGTGACCAACATGCACGACAGGTAGCAGTGGGCGAGGATGGTGTCAGCGTTGGGCGGGGTCATGAAGTCCGTCATGCGGAAATCGTCCTGCGACAGAATCGCGAGGCCGAGGCCGATGCCGGTGTGCTTGCCCTTGGCCAGCGGGTTCTTGCCGGGGACCGTGAAGTACTCGGGCTTCAGGTTGAAGTCGTTGACTCCGCGCTTTCCGGTCGTGGTCAGCATGTACGTCTGACCGGTTCCGTCCAACTCGTAGTCGGGCACGACGGGCGTACCTTCGAAGAGGAGGTTGTGGAAACCCTGGTCCCACATGGCGTTGTCGCGCTCAGCCTGGTTGGCCGCGACCGTCCGCTTGAAGAAGCGGTAGACGGCGGGGTCGGTCAGGATGATGTCGGGGTGCGTACCCCGCTGCGAGCACTCCATGTACAGCTGCTCCCACTGGTCCAGTCCGTCCGTCCCGAAGGCGGTGATCTGCTGGTAGCGGTTGCGCCAGTTGGCGTAGCCAGCCTTGCTGATGCCGCCGACCGTGCCGGTCTGAGCGGCCTCGGCCGAAAACTCCAGGAAGTCCGACTGAAGGCCGTTGATCTCCTTGGGGAGGGCGGAGTTGTCAGCGTACAGCTGGCGGGCGATGTCGTTGATCATGCTGATCTTCGCAATCGCGAGCTTGCTGTTCAGGAGCGAGACGATCTGAGACGCGCCACGGTTCTGGGCCAACTCGGTGTTGTCCAGGACGATGGAGGCGCGGTTCTTGTACCAGGTCGGGTAGCGAGCCGTGTCGGGCCCGTCTTCCGGCGTGGTGCCGAAGGTCTCGTAGGTCGAGATCGCCGAGATGTTGGCGGTCTCTTCCAGGACGACCGGCTGGCGAACTTCCGTTCCACCGTCGTACTGGACTGCGCCCTGGCGGTACATGTGCCAGAGGAGGGGGTTGGACTGGACGATCTCCATCGCGACGTCGTCGCGCTGGACAGCGAGAGTTGTCGAGTAAACCCGATCAAACTCAATTGAGGCGGTAACGGCGGCCAATTTTCAGACTCCCTAGAGGGCTCCCTGCTCCTTCAGAGCCTGCGTCGCGGCTTCCAGGGGGGTCAATCGCTTGCCCCCCGTAGCTACCCGAGACGTAGAAGCTCTGGCTGAAGCTGGTGCTGTAGCCCTCTTTCGCTTCTTGCTGGCCCTACTCTTCGCGACCCGGAGTTCGGCAGAAGCGATGCGCGCTGCTGCACGAACCGCTGCTCGCGGGTTCGTAATGGCTAGCTGTTCAAGCTCGGGATCGGTGTCGAGAACTTGCCCGACGGCTGCGGAAAGGGTGGCGTGGTCCTGGTCGGGGTTCTCGCTTGCGTAGTCGCGGTAAGCGTCCACAACGCGCTGCTTGTCTACCAGGGGCTTCATCTGCTCGACGGTATTGTTGATACCGAGGGCTTCAAGCTTGGCCTGGACGGCCTGCTGCACGTAATGGTCAATCACCTCTTCGGGCGTGGCTCCCTCCTTCAATGAAGGCGGGGGCTTCTCCTCAACCTGGGGCTGAGGCTTGTCCTTGCCGGCTTCCCGCTGAAGCAGGATTTCGTCAACAAGGTCACGCTTCTTCGCTAGCGCCTGCGTCTTCTGCGAGTAATCGCTTCGCCGCAGGAACCCATTCTTGACCGCTTGCTTGACCTCATCCGGGACGTTGTCCTGGGTGTCTAGCCAAGCTACCGGATCGGAATAATCCGGTTCTCCTTCCGTGTCGTCAGGTGTCTCGTCCGTGATGTCAGTGCCGGCCTCGTCGGGGTTGTCCTCGTTGCCAAGGGCCTCGTCGAAGTTGTCGGTAACCGCCTCGGTCATTTCCGATCTCCCTTTGTCGCTGACGACCCATTCGCACAGCGACTAATCCTAGTTAGGGTAAAACACACACCCGTTGTCAAGCAGGAGTCGTAGATGACACAGAGAAAGATGCCCATTGCGGAAAGCGAAGTCTCGGCTTGGGCCGAGAAGATTAGCGCTGTCGAAGACTTCCTTGACGAGGAGATTCTCCCCCGTTGGCGGGACATCTTGTCCGACTACGAGGGTCTCAAGGAGCACGACCGCAACTCGCTGGTGACGCCGGAGAGCGGGGTCAACTTCAACTTCCTGCTGGCTACGGCCAACTCCCTCCTGCCCTCAATCGTCTCAACCAACCCGTACATCCGGGCAAAGCCTCGCCGACCGGGTGACGAGGAGACCGCCAAGGTGGCAGAGGCCACCGTGAACTACGTGTGGCGGGAGATTCGGGCTCTGGAGACCACACAGGAGGCCGCTTTGGACGCCCTTCTGTTCAACCTAGGTGTGGGCAAGGTCAGCTACGACGACAGTGACGCCTTCCTGATGGCTGATGAGTACGAACGCGGTCCGACTCAGGGGACTGAAGAGACCCAGCTGGACGACCAGCAGCGGCGAACCCTGCTTCGGATGATGGCAGAGGTGGACATTCCCATCGCCTCGGACTCCGAGGACGACATGCCGGTCTTCAACCGCATCGCCCCCTGGAACCTGCTGGTCCCTCTGGGCTACGACAAGCTCCGCAAGGCCCCCTGGGTCGCCGAGCGCATCCCCTTCATGCTTGACGACCTTCGGAACGACGGACGGTTCAAGGTGCCCAAGGCTTTGGAGGCCGACTCCTGGGTGATGGACTCCATCCCCACCTCCCTGGCCGGGAACGACCCTCACAACCGACACAGTCAGCCCGACACAGCGGCCGACCACGTCATGGTCTACGAGATTCGCTACTGGGCCCGTGTCAAGGACACGATGCAGCGCCGCATCCTCTGGATTGTGAAGCCCCGGGATGGGCTGTCCCCGAAGGACTGCGTGCTCCGACACATCAACGACCCGATGGACATCAGCGGCTACCCCTACCGAACCCTGTCCTTCGTTCGCATCCCCGGGAAGCTGTACACCACCACCGCAGCCGACCTGGCCATCATCCAGGAGCCGAGCAGCCGCCTGAACACGGAGTGGAACTACCTGCTCAACCACCACGAGAGGTCCAGCAAGCGCAAGTTCGTCGCCCTCCAGGGAGCCCTGGAAGGCGGGCAGCTGACTGCGCTACTGGAGAGCGGCATCGACCTGGAGGTTGCCGAGCTTCCGGTGGCCACGGACGACATCCGCAAGGTGGTCATGCTCCTGCCTGAGGCTCCGCCGCCCAGCACCACCATGACGGTCCTTCAGGGCCTTCAGCGCATGATGTACGAACTGTCGGGCGTAGACGTCTACCAGCGGGGCGGCGTGGGCCGGAAGGGCACCACGGCTACCGAGGTGTCCGTTGCTGCTCAGGGCTCCAACAGCCGTGCCGGCGTTCGGCTCGCTGCTGTTGAGCAGTTTATGGAGGACATCTCCCGCGTGCTCCTGTCCGTGGTTGCCCAGTACTGGGATGAGCCTCGGCACATGCGGGTCATCGGGGAGTCTGGGCAGGAGGGCTTTGAGACCTTCGACTCGTCCAAGGTTGGCTCCTCCTACGACGTCAACATCGAGGCCGGCAGCGCCATCGGCAAGGACCCGGCTGAGGAGGCCCAGGCTTACATCGGCTTGCTCTCCACCATCGACAAGACCCTGGAGACCTTCGGTCAGTTGGCGCAACTGGGCATGGTTGACGACCAGACGGTGCGCTCTTACCTGGAGAAGGCTTTCTCGCTCTGGCAGGCCAACAGCGGGCTCATGTCGCCGCTGGGTCAGCTGGTTAACGCCGGCACCGCTGGTGCTTCAGGTGGTGGTGGACCGGGTCTCCCGGCCCCGAGCGAGGCTGAGTTGGCTGGTGGAGGACCCCGTCCGGGGGCTGGTCAGGCTGTTCCAATCTCCGGTGCCGGCGGCGGTGGCGGACCCTTCGGAGGAAACTTCTGATGCCCATCTACCCGATGATCTGCTCCTTCTCCTCCTGCGGCGCAGCGTGGGAACTCAACACCTCTGCCTACCTGTACATGCAGTCCAAGAAGGACGGCTTCAGGGACACGCAGTGCGGAACCTGCGGCCAGGTTGCTACCAGCAAGAGATGGTGGCCGGCTGATGGGGCCCCCAAGGACATCACCCCCCGTGGATGGTGGGGCCGTACCGCTACCCCCGGGCTAAAGGGCAAGAAGTTCTACGGCAAGGAGGAGCGCGACCGGCAGACAGCCCATGTTGGGACCCACGTCCACGACGACGGCGACGACCCCTCCCCCCGCAAGGGCAAGGTCGGCAAGGTCATCAAGGTGGACGCCGACGGGGAGATCATCCACGTTGACAAGCGCACCGGCCTCTTCGAAAAACCCTCCGAGACCGTGCTGAGGTGGGCTGTGAAGGAGAACGACGGCATCGTCAGCTACCGAGATGTGGTTGCCAGCACGAAGTTGACCGGCGGCCAAGCCAGGGGAGCCATCTCCTACCTGTCCCGCAGCGGAGCCCTGGAGGCTACCGGCCAGCCCCGGGAATACCGGGTCGTCACAGTTTCCGCATAGCTCGCTTGAGCCGGCGGACCGCCATGGACTGCGGCGCCTTCTCGTACTTGTCCCACATGTCCGCAGTCCACTGGTTGTGGTCCGACGAAGCCTGAGGCCGATCAGCCTTCGGCAGCGCTGCTCCGTGCCCTGGGGTGTGGTGGGCTACCGCGTTGCTGATCATCGTGGCGATGAGGGCATCGTCGTGCTTGCCTGGAGGGGCAGACATGTCCACCCGTGTGTCGCCACCGGACGCATCTCTGCTGATGTTCATCCGGTAGGCCCGCATCTCTGTCAGGGCCATCTGGGACCGGATCTTGATGTACCCATCCTTCAGGGCCTTCTGCATCAAGCCCACCATCTCGGGCTTGGTCCGCTTGTTCGTGCTCCAGCCAAGCTGTGACGTCGGCCCGCGCAGCGAGTCGGTGATCCGCCTCCGGTAGAAGTTCCAGTACTGGGTCTGCCGAAGCATCGCGACGATGCCGCCGCCCATGTTGTTGATTTCGGGGGCCAGCTGGGCGTTGTTGTAGCGCAGGGCCAGCATCAGCAGAATCTCGGCGTAGATATCCAGGTCGGCCTTGCCGCGCCACTCAGCTACCTGCTCCATGTTCGACAGTTCAAACACCGAGGCCACGTCCCAGTCACCGCCGTGCGACCCGTTGCTGATGTCGGCCCCGATGACGTAGCGCTTGCTGCTCTCCGGGTGCCTCCAAACCGACATAGACCCCTGGCCCGGCATGGCGTCGATTAGCTCGGGCTTGAAGCTGGTAAACAGCCGGTGTCTGCCTCGCTCGGTGTCCGCCGCGTCAACGATGTCGTACCACTCATGCTCGGGGCAGTCGGTGGTCCCAGGGTCCACCCGACCCCGGGGCTTGCAGACCCTGCACCAGCAGCCGTGACGGTCCTGAACGGCCTCCACGTGCCTACCATCAAACGCCGGACTGCCGGTGGCGGAGTACGCCTCCTTGTCCGTGCTGGGGTACTCCTGACGGAACCGGTCGAGCGAACCGCCGCACTTGCTGATGAGCGTCTCTCTGCGCCACTGGAGATTCTCCAGAGAGACGTAGCTCTCAAACCGCTCCAGAAGCTCAACCTCATCGTGATCCAGCGTCAGCCTGTACTCGGCTTCCGGCATCGGGAGGTCCCTGGTGTACTCCTCCATCAGGAACCAGGGCGTGAACAGCGCGTACCAGGTGCTGTCTGGGTGGCCGGGGTAGGCCCGCTTCAGCGGCATCCAGGGCGGAATCTCGTCCCACCACACGTTGGCGTTGATGTAGGTGCTGTGGTGGAAGTCACCCGAGCCCCTACAGGTGGACTCGCTGTAGATCATGGTGCCCGGCTCGTCCGGTACCGCCTGAAGCAGCGCCAAGAAGAAGGACTCGGGGTCGTTGAAGAACGCTACCTCTGAGGCGTGAACCTGACGCGCCGTGAACCCGCGCATGTCGTCAACCGCTCGCGCCGTCGTAACAGCGAACCTGGACCGCAGACCGCCGCTACCTTTGGAGGCCCGGAAGTCCAGCTCGTACAGGTTGTTGTACCGAGTCATCGGCTTCATGTGGTCCGGCAGGAAGTCGTAGAACACCTTCGACTTCGTGAAGACCTGCCGTACCGCCGGGTCTGCGTGGGCAGCAACGATTGCACCCTCGTCGTAGTTGGTGATGGTCTTCCAGAACATCCGGCCCTGGACGTGGGTGGAGCAGCCCAGCTGGCGGGCCTTCGCTTCCCACACTCGCACCGGCAGCCCGGCCTCCTCCATCTCAGTGATGAGGGTCTCCCGGATGACCTGACTCCGGTTCAGCTTGAACGGCTTGAGCTTGCCGGCCTTCGTCTGAATCTTGAGGTACTCCTCAGCGAACTGGGTGAAGTTGTCGTAGTCGCCCGAAGTGAGGATGTCCGCTGCTGGGTCTTCCTTCTCGCCCTTCTTGATGCTCATTTGATCTCCCGGAAGTTCCTCATCAGGTCCTGCTTGAACGGCACCAACCCGGCGCTCATCTTCTTGATGGACGCAGCCGCGTACTCCCTGAACGAAGCCAGGAAGTCCGCCACCTCATCCTCATGCAGGAAGGTGCAGACCCACACTTTGGACCTGTTCATCTTGTGCGGGTAGCGGACGAACCCGACGTTCAACTTGTCCAGGTTCGACTGGATGACCTTGCGGACCTCGTACTTCGTGATGCGGAAGGGGGCAGCGTTGGCCACCTGGGTGCAGCCGATGTACCCGGCAGCATTCGCTGCCTTGAACGCCTTGAAGCAGTCGGGGTCCTCAAACACGGGGGCCCCGGGGTGAACCGGGTGCCCAACATAGACTCGCTCGTCAGACCCCATCCATCCTGAGGCGCTACAGAAGCCGACACGGATAAAGGAGCCGGCCCTCCAGCGAGCTAGCTCCCAAAGGTAGCGATCGTTCTCATCTCTGAATTCTGGGACAACGCTCTGTGTCCGGCCGTGTGAGCCACCGCGCTTCTGCTTGAGAGCTTCGCGCTGATGGTCTTCAGCCTGGGCGGCTGTGGCCCAGGTTCTTGCTCCGCCGACTCGTCTGCTGCTACGCACTCATCACCCCCTCACAAGCCCACTTCGCAACCGCTGGGGTAATGGCCTTACCCACCATCGTAACGACATCGTTCTTCCGGTTCGGTAAAACGTAGCTCTCAGGAAACCCTGCAACCAGGATGTACTCAGACCGGGTCATCATCCGGGAGTGCTCCCCGTACACCAGACGCCACCCGTCGAACGAGGTGATGGTCCCAACCGGAAGGCTCGGGGACCTAGCCCTACGGCCGGAGCCAGAGCCGTAGTAGGGGGCGAGGAACCTGAACCACCCGCGACTACGTCCGTAGTCTATCTGGTCCATAACCCTCTGGTTCAGCGGCTTCGACTTCCAGCTGATCCACCTCCCCTTGTGCCAGTTCAGTGCCTGGTCGGCTGACACTCTTGCGAGGTCCGGCTCCTTGAGCCTCAGCCTGGCCTTGGTCCGCGTGAGAACCAGGATGGCCCTAACCCTGTTCTGGGGAACGCCAAACCTGGCGGAGTCCACCAGGTGTCCCGAGACTGAGTACCCAAGCCTGACGCAGGCGGTCTCCCACGCTGGGAACTCTGACCAGCGGAGGAACTCTGGGACGTTCTCGACAATCGCTGCTGGTGGGCGGTGGGCCTTCAGGGCCTTCACGCAGGCCCAGGATAGCTTCCTGGCGGCTTGGTGCCCCGCCTTGTCTGCCCCACGTGCCGGGGTGAAGCCGGTGCAAGGCGGTGATGCCAGAAGGATGTCGTGAGCCGGCAGGCGGTCCACCCTGAAGGAGGAGAGGTCTGCCTCCACAGCGTCCACCTCGGGGTGGTTCAGGTGGTGGTACTCGGCTGCTGCTGGAGCAAGCTCTACAGCCGTCAGGCAGGTCGCCCCCGCTTCTTTAGCCCCGTGGGTGAACCCGCCGACGCCAGCGAAGAGATCGACAACCGTGGTCACCTACCGCTTGCGGAAGGTCCGGCCGTCCCGAATCCACATCTTCCGGTGGCTCTTGGGCAGCCGGAACCAGTCCTTGACCGAGATGGTGGGCACAACCTCGACCACCTTGACTGGCTCGGGGTCGATGAGGTCCTCGGCCACGATCTCAACGAGGTCATCGATCAGCGCCTCAAGGTGCTCGTCAATCTCCCGAATCAGGGAGACCCGGTCCTTGCCGGCCATCTCTGCCATCCGAACGCCGAGGAGGTCCTCCTGGCTCAACCCCTCAAGGGCTGGGATGGCTTCTTTCACGGTCATCTCGGTCGGGTCGAACATCGCTAACCTCGCTTGGTCCAGCCCTTCGGGGGCCAGGCTTCTGCACGCTTTCTACCCTTCACAGCCTCGGGAGGCCAGTAGCGGAATACAGCGCCGTCACCCCAACCAACCCGCCAGGACTCACCCGAGGGGCCTTCCAAGTGGGTGACGTGCATCAGAACCTTGTCCGTCTTGCCGTCGGTCCATACCTCGCCAGCTACCGGCTTGATCATGCAATGCACCTCATGACGGCTCTGGCCATCTTCTCGTTGTGGTCGTCGCCGTCAGCCGGAACCCGGAAGAACCCACGGGCTGCGCCGGCTGCCTGGATTAGCTCGCCAGGGTCTGTGCCCCAGGTCTTCGCCATGGTGACCAGGAGGTCGTCGCTCATGGGGAGCTTGAGCCCCCGCTCGACCATGGAGACGTAGGCCGAACTGATTCCCAGGGCCGAACTCACGTCCCTCAGGGTCCACCCCGCCAGCTTCCGTCTTGCTCTGAACAGTTCGCCGAATTCCATAAGTTAACCATACGGTCTAGTCACCCACCTCGTCAACCCCAACCAGGTCCGCGTGGATGACCAACTCGGCGTACTCAACCCGCATCCAGCAGCACTTCAGGTCGGGGGCGCAGCGCTCGTCAGGCATGGCTCCGTGCAACGGGCACATCATCCCCATCGCGAACTTCCGAATCCACGGCAGCGTGGCTACAACGCCTTCCCATTCTTCCATCATGGTCATTCTCCCACCATCCATCCGAAGGGGTAGGGGGTGATGAGTGCGAACTCAGCCGGCTCCCCATTCTTGTTCTTGGCCAGGTTGAGCCGCTTGAGCGAGGGGTTGTTCGGGTCCGGCACATCCAGGAGGAGGATGTGGTCGGCGTCCTCCTCGATGCTTCCGCAGCCCTTGATGTCATCGATGGTCGGCCTGCGGTCCACCCCGGTAGACCCACGCTTCAACTGGGCCCCTACGATGCCGAGAATGTTCAGCCGCTTGAAGGTGGACTTCAGGGTCTTGCTCACCAGGTCCAGGGACTCGTACCGGTTCGACTCGGTGGACTTGATGTACTGGAGGTAGTCCACCATCACCACGTCGCAGCCACGGCGGGCCAACGAGGTCAGGGCGTCAACCACGTCGTCCAGTGACCTGCCAGAGAACCACACCCTGACGTCCGGCATCTCGGCTGCCGCCAGCGCAACCTTGTCCATCATGGCCTGGCTGCTGCCGATGTTGTCCGTGTTGGTCAGGCCGAGGGTGGCGCACATGGTTCGCTTGCCCAGCTGTCTGCGGCTCATCTCGATGCTGACAATCCCCGGCTTGGAGTACCCGGCAGCAGCGCTGGCATAGGCCAGCGACATCATGGTGTGCGTCTTGCCTGCCGCCGGACGGCCGGCGATTACCACCGTGTCTCCCCGCTCCGGGGCAAACCTTGCGTCGATCGACTTGATCCCAGACCTCCATGGCTTGGTCTGCTGGTCGGTCGCCATGTGCCGCTGGGTGGACCCTAGAAACACATCCCCCAGGCTGACCGACATGTCATCCCCAGGCTCAGGGCCAGAGATAACCCGCAGCTTCGGTGGGCAGTCCACAACCTCTGGCTTGGGCTCGTCCGGCGACATGAACGCCTCGCACCAGTCCCCCTCCCAGGTGTCGGGCCACACGACCTTGCTCATCCTGAGCCCGGCCTCCTGCATCTTGTCCACCAGCTTGGGGCCAGCTTCGCGGCCGGCGTCGTCCCAATCGAACGCCTCAACCCCGTCAACTCCGTCAGGGAGAATCTCCACCAGCCTCTGCGTCTTCACATCGGTCAACCAGTGGACCCCGGGGACGCCGATGGCGGCGACGTCCTCCTGCTCCAGCCTCATGCCGTCCAGGGCGCCCTCAACGAACCAGAGCTTGTCGCCCTCGGCCAGGGTCGAGACGGCGTCGATGTTCCAGGGCCAGGGCACGGTCCCGCTGGTGTGCCGCCACTTCTCGTATCCCTCAGCCTTCTTCCCGCTGCGGTGGACCCGCCGGAACTGGAGGTGGCCAATCTTTGTCGGGCCGCCGGAGTCGATGCCGAAGTAGGGGATGACCAGCCAGTACCCCCGGAACCTGCCGTACATCTTGTCGGTCTTGCTCGACAGCTTCCCCAGGCCCAGGGCTGAGACCACCTTGCAGTCGGTAGCCCGAAGCGCCTGTCCCATGGCCTCGTCGGTGTGGTCGTCGTCCACGTACCGGATTCCGAACTTCGCAACGGTGTCTGCGGAGATGCCCCGCTCCGTGAGCAGCCACATCGAGCCGAAGTGATCCAGCTTGGGGAGGGCGTTGTAGAAGGCGGCGCAGGCTGCGGTCCGTTCGGCGAACGTGGGCTCGGGCGGCGCTTCCTCAAGCGCTCCGTAGGTCCGAACCTTGATGGGCTCGGGAAGCGGTCCAGCCAGCCAGTCCACCGCCATTTTGAAGTCGTAGTCCTTGAAGTGCTTCACGAGTTCGATGACGTCGCCGCCGCTGCCGTCGCGGAAGCAGTGCCACACCTCCGTCATGTTTTTGACGCCGAAGGTGATGCTCGGGGACCGGCCTCCGGGACCCCTTCCTCCGGGGTGGTACGCCTTCTTCCCGTTCTGGGTCACGTCCAGCCCGAGGGCTGCCGCAACCTCGCGGATGCACTTGCTCTTGGCTTCAGCCAGCCGTGGGTCTTCTGCTCGCAGGGTCACAGCCCGGCCTCCTCTTTGTACTCGGTCATGAAGTGATCGATGGCGTACCGAAGCTCCCTTGCCATCGGGCGAGCGTTCAGCTTGCCCAGAGCTTCGATGTACTGGGTGTCGTTGTAGCCATCGAAGTCCCCGTTCCCCTTAGCCATCCCTTCGGCAATCACCCCACGGAACGCTTCCCGCCACGGCTGGTGCCGCTTCATCTCGGACTCGTTGGGGCACCAGACCCCATCAGGGTGGCGGCTCACCGGGGTTGCGATGTTGGGGTCGGGGTGTTTGAAGGCCGGGAGTCCGCTGTGCGGGTTTATCTCGATGGGCTGCTCCTTCGGCTGGGTCCGTGGGCGGCTCCCACCTCGGTCCTGAGCCCTGCTCCACCAGCTGCCCAAGAACCGGCGGATCTGCTTCTTCTTCTTTGAGGGGTTGGAGAGTTCCCAGGCTGCCGCCGCCTGAGCTTCGGCCAGGAGGTCTACGCCGGGGTTCGCCAGGGCGTTGGTCTGGACCCACTTCACGAAGGTCTCCGGCTTGCCGAGGGTTCGGTCTGACCACGTCTCGATGATGAACTCAACGAGTTCTTTAATCGCCTGGTCCTGGATAGCTCGGAGAGCGTCTGGACCAAGAACCGAAGGTTCCTTCGTAACGTCCGTAACGTTCGTATCGTCCGTAACGTCCCGCGTTCCCGTCCCGCGTTCCCGTCCCGCGAAAGGCACCGTGCTGGACGAAACGCTGACGTCGCCCCTGTTCTCTACTTTTACGCTCCCGGCCCCGGGGTGGTACGAACGCCACGCGGGGGTGATAATCCCTGAAACCTCGCGTCCGCCAGCCGCTCCGCCGCGCTTACGGATGGAGCCGTGTGCGAGCAGGCCGACGCGCGTCAGGCCAGCCAAGCCCTTGCTAACCAGCTTCTCTGGGAACCCGGTAATCCTGGCGAGAAGGTTCTGGTCGAAGTCGTCCTCCTCCCTAACTCCCTCGCCCTCGCCGAGTCTGGCGAGAATAACCGGCCAGAGGGCCACAGCCTCCCATCCGGCTTTCTGGAGCTTCCCATCCGTGTAGTAGGTGTAATCGAGTCTGACCCAACGGCCGTTTCCCATGGCGCACTTCTCCACTGCCGCTTGGCGGCTTCCGAATTCATGGTCGGTGGAGAAGGTCTCCGCCGTTTCTGCTTCCCGCTTTTTCCGCGTAGCCCCGCCCCCCTGGGAGGGGGCGAGGGCAGAGCAGAAACCCAGGCGGGCCGAGCCGTCGCTTTCGCAACAGCCCGTGCAAGCTACGCCCACACAAGCCTCCGAGCAACCGCAAATTAAAAAAGGCTTCGCGTCCAGCGTTTGCAAACTAATTCTACCACAAATTCAACCACGAGGCTTGCAACCGGGTTAACCGCCCTGTAACTTAGCTGACGAAAGGTGGAGCACATGACGACGAAGTCCGGCACCCACACGCCCCCAGCGCCCCCGCGTGTAAGCGCGTCAATCACGGGTCCACACCCGCGTTGGCCGCAGGAGCACGTCCGCATGGCGGTCCAGGAGTTGAACGAGTACGGGGAAATCTTGTGCCACCTGTGCTCAGCCCCCGCAGCCATCAGGCAGCGACACCTGGGCTTCCCACACCTGGCCGACGTTCCGTTTTGCGCCCCGTGCTGGTTTAGGTGGACAGAGGGGAAGTGACATGATTTTGTGTGGACACCCCGCGCCGCTGTACGACCAGGTCCAGCGCGCAGGCGACGAACAAAGGAGGTTCGCTATGCCCACGGTAGAGGGTACCCCGTCCTGTAAAACCTGCGGCCAACCTAACGAGGAAGATCCAATCAACCACAGCCCGCTTTGCCGGCCGCTGCAAGGGCTCTGCCTCGCGTGTTACGAGCGGGCGGAGGAGCGAGAGAGGTGGCGACCTGTGCCTGGCTTTCTGGGGGTGTACGAGGTCTCGGACCTTGGGCGGTTCAAGTCGCTTCCCAGGCGGGTTAGGTTCGTCCACCACAAATCTGGAGAGCGAACCAGGATGACAAGGGGGGTGGTACGCAAGCTTTCTCTTCGCGGGCGCTACCCCGGGGTTGGACTGGCCGTGGTTGTGCATGGCAGACGCATTAAGAGCGCGTATCTCAGGTCTCACATCGCGGTCCTTAACGTGTTCGTTGGCCCCAGGCCAGAGGGGTACGTCGCCCGCCACTGGGATGATGACCCGTTGAACAACAGTGTCGAAAACCTCCGATGGGGAACCCAGGCCGAAAATATGGCAGACATGATCAGAAACCGAGGCCACCACAGGGGTACGGCCAAGCTTGCCTGGAAGGCTGTGAGTGAAATAAGAAGCTCAGGAGAGCCAAACAATGCTCTCGCCCGCCGGATGGGTGTCTCAGAAAGAACCATCCGAGACGTTAAGCAGGGGAGGACGTGGAGGGCCCGAGTGTCGGGGCCAGCTATTTCGCCCCACGAGGCAGAAGAAGCCCTTAGGCACCCGCTCGCAACCCGGGAGAAAGAATGATTCCGTTCGTCTGTATCGATACCGAAACAACAGGTCTCCCCAAGAGCGGCTACGAGCCTGTGATTGTCGAGGTGGGAGCCGTCGTTGTTACTGGGGAGGGGCTCGTCAAGAACCCCATCGGCTTCTTCGTGAAGCACGACAAGGACGTCCTATACGACCCCAAGGCCAAGCGAGCCTTCGAAATCACCGGCATCAGCCGGGAGCAGGTCCTTGAGGAGGGCTTGGAAGAGGAGGCCGCAGCCGAACGGTTGGCTGAATGGGTCGAGCGCATCGCGGTCCGCTACGGCGGCGACCTGAAGCTTCGGGCCTTCAATCAAGCCTTCGACTTCCGCTTCCTCGGAGCCTCCCCGTGGGACATTTTCGACAGGACGAAAACCGTCCCGGGTGAGTGCATCATGGAGGCCGCGATGGGAATCATGGGACCGGCCGGCGCTCTGCCCCCCGCGCCTGAGTGGGCCAAGGCGAAGGGTGCGGAATGGAAGTGGCCGTCTCTCACGGAGACCATCTCCTACCTCAACGGCAGGGGGCACGAGATTCGCTGGGGTTCCCAGGCTCACCGAGCCCAGGAGGACGCTCTCCAGGAGGCCATGGTTGCGGTCGCTATCGAAGCCGAGCGCAACGGGTGGACCCCATGATGCCCGCGCCGCCTCCCGAGGAGGAGGACGTGTTGGCCGCATTGCTCCTGCTGGAGCAGCGGGGCTGGGGAATCCACAACTTCGGCCACTCGCTGGAACGCGCCCTGCGCGACCTCCTTGACGGATACGACCAACTGCGCCGATTCGCCGAACGAATGAGGGAGGAGTGATGGCTGGCGGACGCACATACGTCTACGTCGAGGACGTCATCCCGAACAAGTTCTGGGCTCTGGCCGAGGGGCCGACGACCATCATCAAGCGCTACAGCGACAACGAGCGCGTGGCCGTGGTGGCCGACGAGAGCGCTTCCTACCGCCCTCACGGCAAGGGCAAATGGAACCACATCGAACGAGGCGACATGAAGATTGCAGACTTCGTAGAGAAGGTAGTGGGGTTGGTTCAGTGAGGTGGCGAAGCACAACTGTGAAGTGGGACTCTCTGTGCCCCCGAAGCTCCCTGTGGCAGAGGCTCGGCCTCAAGCCCTCGGACGACTGGTCTGGGTACGGGGTAGGCCGACACGTCCACCACAAGGTGGAGGCGAACGGGTTGGGTATCGACCAGCCGGAGCCGCCCTCCTCCCTGTCCGTGGTGGAGTTGCGGGACAGCGAGAAGCTGTACGAGAACGCGGCCGACATGGGGCTGCTCGGTATCCACAACGACTTCATCGAGCGAACCCTCTACGGCCGCATCGGCAACAAGGGCGTCGTGGAGGATTGGACCGAGGAGGAGCCCACCAGCGGCACCTACTACTCGGTGACCCCGGACGGCTTCAGGTCGGACATGGGTGTCGCCATGGTGGACGACTGGAAGACGGCCCAGGGCCTGACCAGCGACAACAACCTGGACAACGAGCCTCAGGCTATCTCCTACGGCTCGGCCGTTGCCCAGTACCTGACCGTGGGCAAGGTTGTGTTCACCTACTGGAACCTCCGGTTCAAGGTCGGGCAGCAGATTGCGAAGCCGGCCGACTGGTTCCACAAGAGGGCCCAGGCGCTGTTTGCCGCCTGCGTGCAGCGGGACAAGGTGCCGCACGAGGAGTTGGGGCGAGACTTCCGCCCCGGCGAGCACTGCGGGCGGTGCCCGTACCGGACCCACTGCATGGCGCAGGAGGGGGCCGAGGTGGTTGGTGACATGACCTACGGCACCCAGGATGACGAACTCCTGTACCGCCGATGGCAGCTGCTCAAGCACGTGACCAGCATGGCCAAGGACGACCTGATGGCCCGCCTCCGCGAGCGCACCTCTCCTCTGGAGCTTGAGGACGGAACCACCCTCGGCATGAACCGCGTCCCCGGCCGAACCTGGAGCCGAAAGAACGTGGACAAGGAGGTCCGGGGCCACCTCTGGCAGGCCATCGCCGCAGCAGCGCTGGAGGAGGGGGCCGACTTCTCCGAGACGTTCGAGCCGAAGCGGCCGAAGTCCGGCGGGCTCGCAGCATGGCTGGAGGCCCTACCCCCCAAGGCTCAGGGAATCGCAGAAGAACACCTCAAGCACGTTGACCGACAGAATCTCATCACCCTTCCCAAGGAGAAGTAGAAATGGCTGAACGAGTGCAAGTCCCCGCCAAGCGGGACCGCGAGCAGGCGCTCCTGGAGCGCATCAAGTCCCCGGCGATCACCACCGCCCTCACCGAGGTCGCTACGCGCCACCTCACCGCCGACAAGCTCCAGCGCATCGCTGTTGCCTGCTGGAAGCAGAACCCCAAGCTTCAGGAGTGCGACCCGCAGAGCTTCCTGCTGTCGGTGCTGGAGGCCGCGAAGTACGGACTCGACCCGTCCGGCGGAGCCCTGGGTCAGGCGTACCTGGTGCCGCACTACAACAAGAAGAAGCGGGTCAGCGAGTGCACCCTCATCATCGGCTACCGGGGGCTCATCAGCCTCGTTCGGCGGGCCGGCGAGGTGGCCACCCTCACGGCTGAGTGCGTGTACGAGAAGGACTTCTTCGAGTACGAGTTGGGGCTGGACGAGAAGCTGAAGCACATCCCGTCCACCGACGAGGACCGGGGGCGCATCACCCGCGTCTACGCCATCGCCCGCTTCAAGGACGGCATGAGCTACCAGTTCACCGTCATGAGCGTCGGCGAGGTCAACCGCATCATGCGGAACACGCAGAGCAAGGGAGAGTGGGGCCCCTGGCGCGACCACTACCCGGAGATGGCGAAGAAGACGGCCGTGCGCCGGCTGGTCAAGATGCTCCCCATCGCCACCGAGGGCGGGGAGGACCTGAACTCCGCGCTGACGTCGGAGGACCGCCGAGTCATGCCGTCCGCTGGCAGCAGCCTGCTGGCCCCCGGACACCCGGCCGACAAGGTGATGGACGTCGAGCCCATCGAGGTGGACGCGGAGCCCAGCGGCAACGGCCTCGTCACCCTCCACGCCAAGCTCAACGGCTACCGGTCCAACCGCCGCGCCGCCTGGGACGCCGTGGTGGGCCGCCGCCGCATTCCGTCCATCAAGCTGGACGAGGGCAACGACCTCATCGTGCAGATGGAGGAGTGGCTGATGAAGCAGGCCGAGATGCCGCCCGGTGGTGACGGGCCGCCGGACGACGCTCCGCTGGGGGACGACGATGCCCCCCACTTCTAGGCCGGACCTGGGCGACTACAACAACTACGCCAGAGCCTCCAGCGAAGCCAGCGCGCTCGCCTCCGTCATCGCGACGGAGGTGGCCGCAGGGGCCCCGCCACCACCAGAGGACCGGCTGGTGAAGGACTGGGCCGCAGCCAACCGTAGGGCGATGGACGCCCTGGCAAAGATTCGGGGGCTCCGTGAGCGCGGCAGGTCGTAATCCACGCGGAGGCCAAGGCCGCGACTTCTTTGAAACACCAGCCTGGTGTACCGAAGTGCTCCTCTCCAGGGTGCATCTGCCGCACTGTGTGCTGGACGCAGGGTGTGGGACTCTGGCAATCGCCAAGGTTCTCAACAACCACGGTCACGCCGTGAACGCCTACGACACCGAACCACCTCCGGCGTCCCCGGGTATCTGCTCAAGGGCGGGAGACTTCCTGGTTCAGGACCTCAGCGACCAGTCGGCGGTGGTGATGAACCCCCCTTACAAGATGGCCGCAGAATTCGTGCGGAAGGCCCTGGACGCGGTTGAGGTGGGTGGGGTGGTTTGTGCCCTGCTTCGCTTGAACTTCCTCGGGAGCAGCACCAAGCGCATTGACCTTGTGGGTCCTGACTCCGCACTGGAGCGCGTGATTGTGATGGCTCGCAGGCCCAGCTTTACCGGCGACGGCAAGACCGACGCGACCGACTACGCCTGGTTTGTCTGGAGGCGGGGAATAGAGATGTGGGGGATTCGCTCACAAGCCAGGCTGGAGGTGGTGCCGCGATGAAGTTCGAAGCCCGCGATAGGAAACTCTGTCCCGAGCCCGACTGCTGCCTGCCCCTGGGGCAGCACGGCGTCTGCCGGCAGTGCGAAGAGATTCGCACCAAGCAGTGCCAGTCCCACCGCCTCACCTTCCCTTGCCCCATCTGTGTGGCGCAGACCAAGGAGGGTAAGGACCGGCTCAAGGAGGGTCGAACCATGTGGCACAGGAGGCAGCGATGAGCCCGACCGTGAAGACCTTGTACATCCTCCGAATGCTCCAGAACGGAGCCGCGAGGGTCACGATGCGGGAGGTGCTCGGGCTGAGCGACCGCGCTGTGAGCCGCCACCTGAAGTACATCCGCTACGCCGGCTGGGACGTCAGCAAGACCTACGAGGATGGCGTCGCCGTCTACCGCCTAGAAACGTCGGACCGCGCCGGGTCCGGCAAGCCGCCTGACATCGGTCTGACCCCGGTGTTGGGCGGCGCTAGGGGGGTGGCGTGAACGACATCGTCCTGCTTTCGCTGGTGGGTCTTCTGATGGCCGCGCTGGGCATTGGGGCCGGAGTAGACGCAGCCCACAGTGCTACCAAAAAGGACTGCGACCTCTTGGGGAAGGTGGTTTTGGACGACGCCTCCTACCGATGTGATCGGATTGAGGCAGTCCCGTGAGCCTCCTCAAGCCCCGCCGCTACCGCTTCCACGGCCGCAAGAAGGTCCACCTCGCCACCTCTGGCAGGTTGGGACTGTTCAAGACAGCTTGCGGTCTGGACGTTGTCCACAAGGGAGCCATGGCAGACACAGAGACGAAGGACGAAGTCAGCTGCCGGCGCTGCCGCATTGCTACTAGGAAGGCTCTGTCATGACCCCCGACCTCTCAGACCCCGCGACCCTCGGGTGCCTTCTGGCGCTCGTGCGGCAGGCGTGGGCGGCGCCGTGATCGTCATCGGCATCGACCCAGGCACCAAGTGCGGCTGGGCCGTGCTCGGCAAGGCTGGAGCTAGGCTGGGCTCTGGCGTGTGGGACCTGTCGTCCAGGCGGCACGAGGGTGGCGGAATGCGCTACCTGCGCGCCCGCCGCTACCTCAGCGAACTTCTGGACGCCTACCCCGACGCCGTCGTCGGTTACGAGGAGATCAGGCGACACGCGGGCACCTCAGCAGCGCACGTCTATGGCGGGATCGTCGCCGTCATCACCAGCGCGTGCGAGGCCAGAGAGCAGGCGTACTCCGCCCGCCCCGTCGGCTCGGTGAAGAAGCTGGCTACCGGCAAGGGCAACGCCAACAAGGAGCGGATGATTGAAGCCGCAAAAGAGCGATGGGGTGTGGACCCATCCGACGACAACGAGGCTGACGCTCTGTGGATTGCGGAGCACTTGCGAGAGGAATTGGTGGGATGAGGATTCAAGTTCTGCGATGCGACCGCTGCGAAGCGCAGCAGAGCCCCCCGGACCGCAGGTCTGGGTGGATGTGTCTGGACCTTCCGGTGATGCGCGGCGACCACAGGGGCGACATAGCTCCCGAAACCATCCGCGTTGACCTGTGCGCCAAATGCACGGAGCGGCTCGCCCGATGGTTGGAGCCCGCCCCCGTACCGACTGAGGCTACGGCTGCCGAGGTGGACCCGTTCGAACACGAGGACCTCTGAGGAATTTAGCGATCGAGGAGTTCACGCTCCCCCGGCTGCTAGGGACTGGCTGCGAATTTGGGGTGTTCGAGGACCTCGCGAAGCCATTCGCGGAAGTAGGTTCGGCTCTCGAAGCAGCGCATCCCCCGTTGCATCGCGTCGAGCTTCTGCGGGCTGCCCGACCCGCACACGTCGAAGCGGCGGGTTAAGCGGCTGGAGGGTGGCAGATGAGTGACACAATTAACTTCCGGCACCCCCACTAGTACCGTCCCAACAACCCCCCCGGGGGTGAGGTCGGCCGATCAGCTGCACCACATGCACAGCTGCCGGCCAGTCCCACCAGCCCCGGTGGAGTCCCGCTACTTAGCACCGAACTAAGTTAATTTCCCCGATGAGGGGGGGATTAGGGGGGGAGGACCTCTGTGTTCCCCCCGTGATGTTGCAGCAACAAGTCATCGCAGCAGCTGCCGGCCCCAGAGCAGCGCGGAGCAGCCACAACCAGCTACAGATAGCCCACCAACGAGCCGACAGGGGCTATGTAGGGCGTTTGTGGTGAGGGTCGGCGGGGCATACCGTATCAATATATATAGAATTCAGACCCCCCCAGGGGGGTGGGTCATCGATTCGCACAGGGGTCCCCAGATCGGCTCCTAGCCAGCCCCATACAGGTACAAGGTGACAGGCTGCGGACGATGGGCGTCGGCGCTGTTGGGCAGTAGGTAGGGGCATCGCCGTTTGGGGTAGGTAGGGGAGGCACGGGGTGAACGTGGGCTCTCAGCGGGTCAGGGGCAGGGCAGGCCGGCGGTCCAGGGCAGCACCGGACCTGGGGAACGGCCCCCCTTGTCGTCGCCTATTCGCTCCTGGGGTTGCTCGCCTTGCTCAGAGCGGCTGTTGCTGGCCGCTGGCGTCGCCTCTCCTGGCTTTGCAGGGCCGTGCCTAGGTCCTGGCATGGCCGGAGGGCTCGGACGGCTGAGAGGGCGGCTGAGAGGGCCGCAAAGCGTACTACGTAGTAGTACGGCCTGGCCGTGGGCCAAATACCGTTGAGAAACGGGTAGTTAGCTGCAAACGGAGGTAGGGCAGCCGGCCCGGTGATGTTGGGCGGCAGTAGCTGAAACGCTGTAGGGGAAGCCTGTTAGCAGTCGGCTGGACTGTGGGGCGGAATGCGGCGGAGGCCGCTAGCCGGGTCGTAGGCCGCTGGGAAGCGACCGGAGCAGGACCGGCATTCATTGCTCATTTGATGGACTGGTAGGCCGTTGCTGCCGCCACAAAGCGAAACCCCAGGACCAGCCGTCAAGCCGATCCTGGGGTTCGCCGTGGGGTGTCGGCCCGTCAGTCACTCATCGGCGGGAACGGTGCGGGACCAGTCCATCGAACCGACGAGGGCAAGGGCGATGCAGAGGGAAGCGAAGGCGACCACGCTAGGAACCCTCCCCACCGATGAGGGCTTCGCTCCGGGCATCCCAGTAGGAAGCGCAAGCCCAACCCAGGTTGAACGCTTCGACGGCGACCGCCCCGGAGTCATCGGCGGCAGCGGTGACGACCATCCGCCGCTCGGCATCCTCTACAGCTTCGAAGGCAACGGCCAACAGCAACGGGACCACGCAAAGCGCGTTAAGCGCCTTGTGATCGTCACGAACGTCGGAGACGTTGACGGCGATGTGGGTACGAGCGGCCATTAGGCGTTCGCCTTCTGGGCGGTCTTGAGGAGCGCCGTCAGGGCTGCACCCTTGACACCGTCATGGGCGACGCCGAACGAATCCAGGGCGAGCCGCTTCATGACGTTGGTCGCGTTCCCTTTCACCTGCATCGGGTCGAAGGAAGCGGGCTGAACGGCGGCGACGGTCGGCATGGCCGGAGCGGCCGGCATCCCCGGCATGGCCGGCGGCATCGCCGGGGGGGCGGCGACGGGGGCAGGCTTCGTCTGCCATCCGCCCTTCTGGTCGAGGGCCATGTACTGACCGCCAGCGGGGACGGCGTCCAGCGTGGTCTGGACGGGCTGACCCTTGACCGGATCGGCGAACCACACCGGAGTCTTGACGGGGCCAGCGGCTCCGGTGTGACCGGAAGCGCCCTGAGGCTGAAGGGTGACCGCTTCCGCCTCCTGGCGGCGGCGCTCGTTGACCTTCGCCTGCTGAGTATCAGCGACGGCGCAAGCCTTGATCAGCAGGTCCCGCACCACCTTCGCATCGGCGATGGAGAGCGGGTACTTGCCTCCGGTCATCCAGGACATTCCGGCCCGACCGTCCCGAGTCACGTAGTGACGGGAGGGGACGATGGAGACGCCACGGTCCAGGTTGTACGTCGAGACGGAGACGCTGAAGTCTCCAACCTGGGGGATGTCGTCACAGTAGATAGGGGATTTCGCCATTTTCGTTTTCTCCGGTTTGGCCAACTTCGGGCCGGTTGAGAAACGAGCATGACACACCGGATTTCCGCCGGAATTCCGGGGACTTAGCCGGATTCGGCGTTTTTGGGGTGTTCCTAGCCTCAACCGTTAGGGAGGCTGGGGGAAGCTCCTGGGGAGAAGCCTCAAGACTTATGCCTTAACCCACTGCCCCCCATCGGGGGAGGCTCGGAGGTCACCGGCCGGCTTCAAACTCATCGAGCCGGGCTTGAAGCTCCTTTGCGCGGTCTGGGCTGACAACCTCCCAAAGCCAGTTGGTGGACAAGGCCATGTCCGTACTCCAACTACAAAGGTCGGAGCCAAGACTCTTCCCGGTACCGGGCTGGTAGAAGCACGCGGTACCGTTGCCCCTCCCGGGGCAGGATCCCTCATCCCAGAACATCTCAAGCCACTCCCCGTCCTGGAACAGCTTGCCGTCGGGAAGACATGGTCGCTGGCCGGAGGGCTTCAGCCCAGCACTGGGAAGCCAGCGCCACTTCTCAACAACAGGGACCCCCCGGCCCATAAGCTGGTCGGTCGCCTCGTTCACAAGCGACCCCTCTTTCATCACGTAGACCACATTACCGGTCCAGCAAGGGTTCTGAGGCTGCGCCCCAAAGCCGACCTCAACCCGGACCCCATCAGGACAACCGTTGAGTCCAAACTCCCCGTCAGTCTTTGGGAACAGCACATCTTTCTGGAGCTTCCACAGGTAGCCGCCGTCCGTCGCTCGGAGGCCGGTCAACAGGTCGGGGACCTTGGCGGCCTCCCTCTCGTCAGCAATGTCCATCAAGTTCTTGAAGGAGAACTCCTCCAGGTCGTTGTTGACGAAGAGGATGCCTTTGCCCTCTAGCTTGCGGAGGAAGGCTTTGATGGTGTCGTTGTCGTTGGTGGCGGGCTCGGCGTGATCTCCACAGCCCTCATGGTCAAGCCAGTTAACCAGGTCGGCCTCATAGTGAAGGCCGTGGTTGTTGATGGTGTTCCAGAGATGCTCCACAGCCTCCGCGCTGTCGTAGTTGTTGCCACAGATGTTTCCCAACTGGTCCTTAAGGTCGTCAAGGTCGTCGAACCCAAGCTCCTCAGCGACGTTGTCGCCCCCTTCCTCGATGCAGAGAACCTCATCCTCCAGCATGGAGATGTGCTCCTTAAGGTAACGGAGACTCCCAAGCGCTTCTTCTTTGTATGACATGGCCTAAACCCCTTCCTTCGCCCAAGTCTCAGGCTCCCCAACCGCCCTCAATCGTTCTATGATGTGTGTTGTCGTTCTAGTCCTCGTAGAGCAGCCAAGTCCCGTTGACGGAGCCGGTAATGTTGACGATGGTTGAGTGTGGTTGGCCGGCAACGAAGCGAAGCTGGCACCCGAACATCTCAGCAATCTTGTAAGCCTCTATGGTCGCTCTGCAAATCATCTGAAGGTTGTCGGCCCGTCTTGCGGACTGGACACCCAACAGAGCTTGCCGTAGCGAAAACGGTAGGGAACCGCCGGAATCCCATAGGAATTTCCCGATAAGTCACCTCCCCGACTCAGCCAAAGCCTTGTCAATCGCCTTCGCAGACCAGCCCAGGGGGGCGCTCCAGTCCATGCAAGGGATGTAGAGGGTGTTCTTGTGTTCCACGATTGAGTGACAGGATTCGCCTCGCCAAGCGTTCGCATCGTCCGACGGGTCGATCCAAATCAGCGGAGCCACCTCTACAAGCTGCTGATAGAGGTCGACCGCATCCCAGTCCCCGAAGGCGACGACGCCGGCAATGTTCACACCCTTCAGGTCGATGGAGTCAATGCCGTGTCCTCGCCGAATCCCTACAACCTCATGAGCCCTGACACCAATCAGGTCGTCCCGGTAGGCATCCCCTGTGGCCCACCCATTGGAGTGGACGTAAATAACGATGTCAGGGTCGGCCCTGGCAAGCTCGATACAAGCCGCCATAGCCGGTCCGCAAATCGAGTGGCAGGACCCGCTGTTATCCACAAGGAGGACCTTAAGCCCTGACTCCTGAGACTCCTCGGCGCACCGTCCAAGCCGGTAGCTCTTACCCACAAGCTCCTTGACCAGCTTGGTGGGGTCGATGCGGGGAACGAACTCACCGAAGGTGCCCTGCTCAAAGGACTTGAACATGCGGTCGATAAGCTGCTTCACCCTCCGAATATCCTTCTTGGGCATCCTGGCAGCGAATCCGTAGGCGTCCCCAATCATGCTTTGGGTGACGCCGCCGGGGTTGTTGTTGATGCTTCGGGCTGTGTGCAACCCACCGTCCTCCTGAATGGCTTCAAAGAGGGATTTAAACTCCTCAAGAGCCATTCGGGAGGTGGGTGCGGGGGCCACACCAGAGTCATCGCTTTCCGCAATGGTCTGATGCAGCCCCCGAGTTCCCTCGTAAGGAAAGAAGGGTGTCGAAGCGTCCCCTCCTGGATCCAGAGTTTTCACGGTTGGGAAACCGCGTCTCCTACCGTCGTCGTCCAACCCACCCTTAAGGGTGTTGTCTCGGCCCTCGGAGCTGGGGCGATCAACCCCCTCCCCAAAGCTTCGGTTCTTCTCAGTCTGGACACCTTGTCGGCCGTCTGACTGGTTGGATGATTTCGGCTGGCCGGCGTTGTCTCCCTGCTTTCCGAATCCCTCGGAGTCGCTGGAGCGGCCTTCTCTACTACCTGGGCTCTTTCCTGGACTGCCGTTGGACGACGGCTGCCCCATTGTCTGCCCATTCCCCTCGCCAGACCCACCACTGCTTGTGGGCCCACCGGAGTGTCCGGTGTTGGAAGCTTCGTTTTTGCCCATCGTCTGGCCGCTGCCCTCGGACTGTCCCTGTCCTTGTGCAGAAGTCTCTGACTGTGCGTTCGCTCCGCTCTCTGGCGATTCGCCCTGTCCTCCACCCTTGTTTAGTTCATCGGCTTGTTCATCGCTGTCTCCCTTCGACTCGTTGTGGTTGATGGGCTTGTCGTCGCCGTGGTCTTCCTCCCAACGACGGTGGGCCTCGTACTCGGCGTTCGGTCCGTACTTGCTGATTCGCTGGTCAATGCGGCGGAGGTACTCACTCAGCTCACAATTGCCTCCAGGCCAGGGGTTGCCAGCTTCCCGGAGTTGAGGAAGGTAAACCCGCTCCCCAGTGGTCGGCTCATAGTAGGCCGGATAGCAGGACCCAAAATCCGTAGACGGACCCTTGCTAAGGAGAGACTGAATCTCCCGGAGCTTCCAGATTTTCTTATGCTCGCTCATCACCCTCTCCCTTCCTGTTTTGCCTACCCTCTATCGCCTGCCCTGGAGCCCCGGAGAGAAGCCCCAGGGCAGTGCGGCAAAGGGAAGACTGCTAGCAGTCGCCGACGATGGTCCCGAAGGTCATCGGGACCCCTTCGGGAAGGCTGTACTCCTCGGCCATGTTCGTCATCGCATCGGCAACAGCCTTGTTGCCATCAACCTCTGCCATCACAGCCTTCGCCTCGGCGAGCCTCTCGGGGTTGTCCCCAAGCCGCTCAAAGCAGGAAGCAGGAAGAACCCCCAGGTCGAAGTCCATTGCATGGACCCACTGACACTCGTCGTCGTGGGGACCGTCCTCTTCGTGCTCGATATGGCCGACGAACGGCATGATGACCCGGAAGGTGCCGTTGCCCAGGTCCACCCTTTGGGTCAGATGGGGGAAGGAGACGTAGTCACCTCTCAGGGCGATGCTGTGAGCCTCGTCGAACCGCTCCATGAAGCGTTCGAACTCCTCGGGGTGGGTGTCGCCAACAAGGTTGACAGCGATGGCATCCTCGATGGGGCTGGAGGGGGTGTGGAAGGGGGTTCGGAGGGCGCTCTCTCCGCATCCGGTCGAGGGGTCGGGGTCGTCACCGACGAACAGCAACCCCAGGTCCAGAGCCTCCTCCTCCGTGAAGTCCTCAAGGGACTCCGTGCCGGGGATGGGAGGAGCCGCTACCCTCATGAGGCTATGCAACGCATCGTTGATGAAGTCGTTGAATTCGTTCTGGTTCATGTTCCTACCCGCTCTTTCGGACGTTGTTGAGTTCGGACCAGACAGCAGAGACGTCAGTCGTTGCCGCCGTGTTCCGGCCTTTGGGGGTTCGTGCAGCCCAGCTTGAGAGGATGAGCCTGATATCATCCATCGTTTCAGCGAACCGGACGATGGTTCCGACCAGTCGGTGCCCCTCCTGAAGGGAGAGCCCCTTGTTCCCTTCGGACTGAGCGATGTGGATCGCCGCCTTCCAGGTCACCTTGACGAACCCCTTGGGGAGCCCGGTCTTGCCGGAAATGATGCCGACCTGGGTATCGAAGGGGAGCAGCCCCATCTGGACCCTGGCACAGCGCCGCATCAGGGCATCGCTCAAGTCCCTCTGAGCATTGCTGGTCAGGAAGACGATGACGTTGCTGATGACGGTGCGAACGTGGTGACCGGGCTTGACCGGAACTCGCCCCGTCTGCAACCAGTCCAGCAGCAGTGCTTCACACCGCTCATGGGTCTTGTCCACCTCGTCAAGAAGGAGAATGACAGCGCCCTTCTCCGACATACGAGCGGTGACGGCAAGGACGCCATCCTGTCGGACCTTGTCAGCCTCGCCGCCGACAGCAGCAGCGACGTCAACACCGACAAACAGGTCGTCAGCATCGCTCCACTGATGAAGCTGATGGACAACCAAAGGGCATCCAAGGACCGAGGCAACAACCTCGGCAAACGCCGACTTGCCGGTACCGGGCAGCCCCTCAAGAAGGACGGAGCGGATGCCGGCAACACGACTGTCAACAGTCAGTGCATCTGCCAGCATCAAGAGTTCGGAGCGGCGAGGCACATAGCCCTGCTCCCGAATCTGACGCTCCAGGGTGGGGAGGTCGATGTTCATCAGTCCTCCACCTTCAGGGCGGCAAGAAGCTCGTCAAGCTCTTTGACAGTGTTCTGCACCCGCTTGAGCTTCCACTCAAGGTCGTCCACTCTTCCGGGGAGGTCGTCGATGCCGTCGTTGACAAGGGCATCGTTGATGACGCCCTCAACGGCTCGCAACAGTTCGTCTGCAAGAGTTCCCATAACCTCAGTCTCCAGTTTTGGTTGGCGTGATTGCCGTCTGTGCAGTGGAACAGCGGAGCGAAGCACATCCCCGCCCCGCTGTTCGCAGCACAGACCGCTAAACCATCGGCCAGAAGTTGAAGTCGTTCAGGTCGCTGTCGAGGCTGTCGAGCAGGTCGTCCTCCCAGGTCTGGAGGGGGAGGATGCTGTCAATCTCTCCCCTCTCAGCCTGAGACAAGCTGTCGTGCATCGCCCAGAAGTCGGCGTCGGCCTGGTTCAGGACGTCCCCTTCGCGGTTGGTCTGACCAACCAGGGTGTCGAGATCTTCCAGGGCATCGGCGGTGATGCCAGCCTGATGGGTCGTCGAGGGGGCCTCCATCATGGCCTTGATGAAGTAGTCACCGGCCTTGTCCAGATCGTCCTGGAGTTCAGCAACAGCCTGCTTCGCCGTGCTGACCGCCGTGAACACCGTGGTCCGCTCCTCCATGATGGAGTCGAGCAGTTCGTTACGCCGCTTCAGCACCCCCGTCAAGAGCTTGACCTCGTCCTTGTGGGCCCTCTCCTGGATGCCGTAGTCGGCCTCCAAGTCCTCGACGGTGTCGAGCAGCCTCAGGATGAGCCTGAAGGCGGCAGGAACGTCGGTGGCGTCGGAGGTGAGCAAGGCCATGTTGACCTCCTCAACCTCCGTCAGGGACAGGGGGTCGGGCCATTCGTACTTGTCAGGAACGAACTGCCCCAACCGGTTGAGGAAGGCATCCTCGGTGGAGTTGGCCTTCCTGTAGATGTTGAAAGAGAGGAGCCCCAACAGGGCAACGAGAAGAGAAGAGATAAGGAGCACTAGTAAATCCTTGTCCAGAGTAAAAAACCCCCCCTCCGGTGAATCCGGCGAGAGCGGCGGGGCAACTGAGAATCAGCGTACACTGCCGAGACGTCCAGCGTTTTTGGCCCTTTTGCCGATTTGGCGAGCTTTGCGCCACGACTACACGCGCGCGGGCTGGGGCCAGGTCTATGTCGGCCTCGAAACTTATGCCGCAGGCCCCGCCTCCACCCCCGGATACACGAACCCCCCGCCTAGCCTTGACTGGACGGGGGGTTCGGAGCAAGACTGCTCTTGCGGACGTTGCATCCGCACGGTTACCACATAAACCAAATGGTTGCCACCTCCCCGAAGCCCGGGATGATTTGGTCAGCGCTTCACTAAGGACCCTGGTCCAGTGGTGATGGCGGCGTCCGGGGTTGCCTAAGTGCTACGCACGCCCTGGAGACCTGCGGTACCTAAGCCCCCGCCGCAGTCGGACGCCCGTCTCTGCGTGCGCTCCTAGTTTCGTCCCGCTAGGAGCCGGTCGGTAGACCCGCAGTAGGTGAACGCGCTTAACCCTTGTCTTTAGCTGCACCCCTTCGGGGAGGGCAGGGACAGACGAAGGGAAGGGGGGCTATCGCCTCGCGCTCACGGGCACGACGCGCCTACGCGAAGGCACGCATATGCACATGCGCCTCGCGGAAGTCGCGTACACGGGCGAGCCGCCAACCCCCCGAAACTCCTCGGCTTTTGCACAAAGTTAAACTTCCCGGTTGACACTCGGAACGCCGGGGCTTAGGCTAGTTGCAGCGAAAGGACGGCCCGGCAATGAGGGCGACGATTACGAACACGAAAGGGCTTCTGCTGATGGCGAGGGATTCAACTGGACGCGACCGCGCTCTAAGAGTCCCCGACCTACTAAGGAAGCTCGACCTTTCCGGGAACCATCTCTTGACCTTCAGTCTTGTGATTGCCCCCGGAGTACTGAGGACCCACTGGCTTGTGAAGCTCCCCAAGACGAACTCTCCTGAGAGTGTCTGGATGGACGTGAGCCAGGAGGTCTTCGTCAACAGCGTGACTGTGTGGGAAGGGCAATCCAGCCTCGGCCCCGACGAACAGCACGACGCATAGGAGATAGAGATGCCCACCTTCAACGACCTTGAGTCCGTGGACCTGGAAGCCGACGACGTCGAAATCGAGGTCACCTGCTTCGGCGAATACAACACGGTAACCGCCACCTACGACACCGATTACATCACCGTCAACTCGGTGGACGTGTCGGTTGCGACGATTGCTGCCGAGATGGACTCCGACGAGTTCGTCGAACTCTTGGGCTACTTACTTGAGGACTCCGTGCTCTCGGTCATAACCGCCCTCCGAGAGTATGGAGCGATCGGGCCCGACGACGACACCATCAAGCTGCTCAAGGAACTGTACGAGGAGGGGGAGACCGGCAAGCTTGTCGGCCGAATCGCCACGGACAAGAAGCTGGCGGACCTTGCTCGGAACTTCCTGAGCCTGATGAACGAGGGGGGCGAGTAATGAGCTTCCTGAGAAAGGCCGCTGAGTTTCTCGCCTTTGGTGGTGGGGACGCTAACAACCCCCTCCCCCCCATTGGTGACCCTGACACGCTCTGCGAACTGCTTGAGGAGTCCTTGCTCCTGCTTGCCAACCGTAGGATGCCCAAGGTTGGGGCAAGGGTTGTCTCCCTGGAGGCTGTCGAGGACGACGGGCCTGACGGCCTTCCTCAGAGCCTCCCCGTGGGAACCGAGGGGGTCATCGAGTCGATCAACTATTACGAAGACCAGGGCATAACCGTTGGGATCAACTTCGGCAGCGGCGAGGTCGTCGTCCACAACTACGTCGTCGATGACGAGTTCTGGAGCTTCGTAGTGATGAACGAGGAGTAGAGATGAACATCAATCAGCAAATCCAAGACCGCATTGCCGAGGTGCGGTCCACCATCAAGAGTCACAGCAGGTAGGCATGGAGAACAAAGACACCGCCCAGTCCTACTGGGCCTCAGTCGCCACTGACGCTGACGAAGCTGCGGAGATGGTCTCCGACCATGGGACAGACCCCTACGACGCCATACACGAGGTCACAGACGGCTCCTATTGGGTCATCTACACCCACGCCGCTCACAAGATGCTGATGTGGACGACGAACGAGTCGGAGGTCTTCGAAGAGATGGGGGGTGTGGAGTTCACGTCCTTCAGCGACGCGGTGACGAAGATGGCGGCATGGGCCTACGTCGCCGACGTTGGGGAGAATTTTACAAGGAGGTACACAGACGAAGGGGTTCCGAAGTAGCCACGGGGAATCCTTAAGCCCACCGTAAGCCGTCCCCGTGGTTGGGACATTCGTAACGGCCTCAGTGGCTATGCCTATCTGGAAGGTGAATGGGCCCCCTGCCTTGAAGGGGGTCAATCCGGGCTAACCGAAGGAGTGAAAAGTGCGAGAGCAAATGTATAGAGCAGTCCCTGCGGACTCCATCTTCGTGGTTGCGAAGGAGCGGTACGGCAGGTCCCACATGAACAGGCTCAAAGAGCTTGGCTTCAACCCCACACAGGTCTTCCCCAACGAGAGGACTCGCATCCCCAAGAGGGCCCGAGTGGTGGTCGTTGTGCCTCGGGCTGCGAGCCACCGGGCTACCGACGTCTGCAACGACTGGTGGAGGTCCGACAAGGAGGCCCACACTCTGGTTCGGTCTGTGGGTGCCGCCTCCTTGGTTGAGGAGCTTGCTGAGCACGGGGCCATCGTTCCCGGCTCCCGAGTCCCTCCGCCCCAGCTGTTTCGCTGCTGGACCGAGTGGGTTGAGGGCGCTCTGGATGCGTGGCCCGATGCGACGTCAAGGGACATTGCTTCGGCGGCCGAGTCTTTCGGACTGGTTTCCGACACGAAGCGCATCAACCGACAGGTGGCTCGCCGCCGTAGGGCTCAGGGCCTGGGAGGTCTCCCTCGTGGGGGTAGCTCCACTACCTACCCCGCCAACTACGTCGGACCCAGGGTCACGAGGGTCCCGGTGGAGCCCATGCCGATGCCCCGAGGTGTCATGGCCTGGGACAGGATGACTGTCCTCTTGTCTGATGCGACGGAAAGGGTTGCTGATATCCGAGCCCGCCTGAACGGCTCTGTGACGCCGGAAGCTCACAAGCTGGGTATGGCCCCGCCCTCGGAGCCGGAGCCCGCCCAGGAGCCAGAGAAGGCGCTTCCTGAACTCGATGCGGCGAAGGTGGTTGACGAGGCTGTGGGCAAGATGAAGTCTCGGCCGCTGCCCCTGCCGCCTGAGCCTCAGGTCATCCTGAAGCCCCAGCCCAAGCCTCGGGTGAAGCGGGACGAGTCCAGCATGGATTACCTCAAGGACGAGGTCGGTCTGGTGCTGGCCTGGATGAGGGAGTGGCAGATTGACGCCCTGTCCATCGAGAGCAAGACCGGCAAGGTCCGACTGAGCAGCAGGCCGAAGAAGCGTGAGCCGGTGTCGGACGAGCCGGTGTTTGAGATTGGGTGATGGAATGAGTCTCAACTGGAACGTGACCGACGTGCCCGACTCCGTTGTCTGGCAGACCTCTGTAGAAACCGAGCAGCCGGGGGACCAGTGGTTCAAGAGTGAGGGGGGCGTGTGGACCCGGATGAACCCGACCACCGACCTCCTCATCTGGAAGACCATGTCGGTAGACCTGGGCTCTATCGAGGAGGCCAACCTCGATGAGTGGTTGTTCCGTCTCAAGGTTCTCCAGGGCCTAAACGGTCCCGACGGAACCGTGTGGGAGGACGGCGAGCGCGCTCCGTGGAACCTGTCGATGCAGGACCTGGTTGATCACATTGGACTGAGGACCAACGTGGCGAGGAAGACGACGCTCCAGTGGGTGAAGTCTATCCACCCCATGTACGTCAAGACAAAGGCCGGCGGCTTCCAAGAGCCTCGGTTCACCGGGGCGGCAGCCCGAGCCCTGGTCAAGGCACAGGAAGCCGTAGCCGAGGGCTCCGTCTAGATGGCCTGCCGCTTCCACTAGGGTGCCACAATCGTCCTGAAATGATGTGGTACCTTAGAGGAAGCGGGAGGTTGATTGTGTCCGATTGTTGCAAGTCAGAAGAGTGGGTTCCGGTGGAGGGCTACGTTGGTCTTTACGAGGTTTCATCATGCGGACGAGTGAGGAGCCTGACCTCAGAGGTTATGGCCATGGGCCGATGGGGCTCCGTAATTAAGCGAAAGAGGTATGGGAGGACACTGAAGCCTGACGTGGTCAAGGGGTACGGTCGCGTCCACCTGTCCAGGTGTGGGACAAGGCGCTGCAAGCAGATACATCACCTGGTCCTGGAGGGGTTCAGCGGGGAGGCCAGGGGTGGACGGATTTGCCGCCACCTTGATGGCGACCCGTCCAACAACCACGCCACCAACCTTAAGTGGGGAACCCACAAAGAGAACGCCGCAGACCGGACCAAGCATGGTCGCGAGGCTAGCGGCCGTCGGCACCACAGGGCCAAGCTCTCTGTAAAGGACGTCAGAACGATTCGAAGGCTTTCAGCGTTGGGGGCGAGCAGGGCCGACCTAGCTCGGGGCTTCGGGGTTTCTGCTTCCAACATTTGGGCCGTGGTTGTTCGGAAGACCTGGAAGAACATCCCGTGACATGCAGGTTTAGCGGAACCAAGCACCGCTATACAGCTTGGGAGCGGTTCGGAGACTACGACCCCGAGACAGCCATCGCCCCTCCATGGTGGAGGCGGCGGTGTGCTTGTGGATTTGAAGAGTGGTTACGCAGATCGAGCAAGCCGAAGGAAGGTTTGTACAAGTACAGCGGCGACCGCGTTTGGTCGTAGGAGGTTTGAGATGGTGTGGACACGTTTCATGGATGGACCGAGCAGAGGACGTGCCCTCCCAGGGCTACGTTTGGGTGGGCTGATATGAGACGACGACCCCACAAGCCCGACATCAGGCTCTATCTCGCAAGGGTGACGGAGTGCGGAATGTGCGGGATCACCGGAGTCCCCCTCGTGGGGCTCGGTGAGCGAGGGCCTTCCGAGTTGGCTGCCTGTCACAAATGCCTGACCGAGGCGGTATTCATGTGCCCCGACTACGCCGACGACCACGTCATCCGAGAGACAGCGCTCTCCAAGCTGACGGACAAGGAGGTCCAGGTACTGGGCCTTAGCCGGCTGCCCCCTACTCCTGCCTCCGACCCACAAACCGGCTGACCGCAGCCCCAACCCCTCCGGCCATCACGCCAATCACCGTCACGATGATGTCGCGGTTCTCCGGGGGGATCTGGACCTGGGTCAGGAACACCACGACCGAGACCATGAGCAGCAGGTACAGGCCGGAGCCGAGCCAGCAGCGGAAGTCCTTGTCGGTCACTTCGCCAGAACGATAGCCAGCACCGCCGCCATGGTGCCGGCAATGCCAGCCCCCATCCCTACGGCAAACATCCTGCCCTGGGTCTTGCGAGCCTCGGCTAGCTGTAGCTCCCGGGCGGCAACGATCGCCTCAGCCTCCTCCCTGTCCAGGGCTCTGCCCCGGTAAGACAGGTCGAGAGCCTCGACAACAACCTCACGCTGCTCAGCAGCCACGAGCAGGGAGTCCAACTCCTCCGGGGACAGCAGCATCCCTGTGAAGGGAGCCTCCCTGCCCTCCATCATGATCTCAGGCTCGGGAGCATCCTCCGGCACAGCCGGGACCTCGGGCACATCGACTCGTGCGAAGTCGGCGCTCCAGATGGGGCCCTTGTGAGCGACGTGCCCGCACCCCGAGCAGAGCAGCAGCACCAGCAGCAAGCTACGCAGCGCCATCGTCGCCCCCTTCCCGCCTAGCCCTCAGCTTCTCCTGCATGGCTTCCAGGTCCGCGTTGGCGCTGGAGCTATCGAGCCGCTCTTGCAGGTCCACAACCTCGGCCCGCTCCTCCTTGTCCCGCTGCTTCGCGGAGCGCTTGGTCTTGCGGACGGTCTTTGCAGCAGCAGCAACCGTCACAGCGCCAGCACCCACAGCCTCAGCCTGACGCCCCAGGATGAACAAGGTGACGCCGACCCCGATTCCGACACAGGCCACCAGCAGGGCCAGCATCCAGGGGGTGGCTGACTTGATTGGATCGGGGCTCACAGGTCCAACTTTCTGGGGCTCTTGCCACTGATGACTGAGGCCACCTTCTCGGGCAGCGCCTTCTTCACAGCCGAGTGGAGCGGTATGGCGAGGGAGCCGAAGGCCAGCCCTAGCAAGGGACCCATCGCCCAGGGAATCATCTCCGGCCAGATGGGCCCAGCACCCATGAGCCCGCCGCTAACTACGGCACCGCTCTGGGTCATGATCTTGAACAACTCCACCTCCTCCGGGTAGAGCTTTCGCCCAGCCTTGCGCGCCTTCATGCGGGCCCACAGCCGAAGCATCGGCTTGAGCAGCTGCCCTACCAGGCCGTAACTGGCAACGGCAATGACGCAGCCGATGGCCACGATGAGGGTGTAGTCAGTCACTCCGAACCTCCGCTGTCGTCATCATCCCCGGAGTCGTCATCGTCAGCCACCGGGGCTCTCTCCTTGAGGGCCTCCATCCGCTCCTGACGGGCTTCGGACCTGTCGTCCTTACCGCCGAAGGGGAAGAGAGCGAGGGGCCCGCCACGGGCAGCTGTGCCCCGGGGGTGGAGGTCTTCCACCACGCCGAGCATCTCGTCCACGTCATCCTCCAGGATGGCGAGCCGGGAGTTCGCCTCCCACACGAAGGAGATGGTGATGCCGACCACGGCAGCCATGGCTCCGTGAAGGATTTTGTTGGGGTCGATGTTCATCAGTCTGAATCCAATACCAGGTGGAAGTTGACCGACATCAAGGGCGATCCGCCACCGGACACCTTTACCCCGCGCACGTCGATGTCCGTACCTTCCACAAAGGGAAGACCCGAGGACCATCCGCTGCTGGCGTAGCTGATCCTCGTCGCCCCGCTGACCATAAGCCCCCCGCTGCGCGAGTAGAAAGCGTCCCCGTCAGGTCGAGTCATCAACTGGATGAGTCCGTCGCTGTTGTCGTCCACGGCGATGTCCAGACTCTGGAGGTAGGCGGTGTACCCGGCCGGGACGGTGTACAGACCCAACTGGGTCGCCGCGAGGTCGGTTTCAATCTGCGCGATGACGGTGCCACCCACTGTGAGCTGGAGCGAGCCTGTCGATGTGCCGGCGGTGACTCGATACGCGCGATGTAGTCGGTTGAGGTTGGTGGCGACCGCTACGCCCGTGGTCCCGTCCACAGCGTCCGTCGTCGTCGTTCCCGAGACAAGCTCACCGTCGGCGCCGAGCCCCTCCCACGCGACCTCGACGGAGGTGTCCGCAGCGTCGGTAGACTTGAGTGTCACGACCGAGCCGGTTGCGTCATCCCACGCCTTCCACGACCCCCAGGGGTAGAGACCGCCGACGATCCAAATCGTCTCGTAGGAGGTGCCCACCGCCGCGTTGTGGCCGAACTTCCAGACCTGAAGCGCGCCCGACGGAAGGGACGAGTCCGTGGACTTGATGTTCACCCCGTCCCCGGTCAGTGTCTGCCACAACTGGGAGAGTCGCCCAGCCACGACCTCGACGGGGCCAGACTTGCGGAGCTCACCAATCTCGATGTGCGGCTTCGCCACCTACACAGCCCCTGGGGGAAGACCGCCCTCCCGAGCGACAGCCTGCAGGCGGCCGGCGGCGGGGACGTTCAGCGACTCGCCACCGGGACCAACCGCTGATCCAGAGGCGACATCGCCAGGAGGTGGACCCGCCATCCCAGGAGGAGCGGCGCTCGCCACAGCTCCGCTCGCCATCGAGGCGAATGAGTCCACGAGGGCGGGCAGGTTCTGGTCCCAGATGTCAGCGACCTTACCGAACACTGAAGCCATAACCTCGGGCGGCACGCCAGCCATCTGCATCGCGTTCGCGGCAGTGCCGAGGTACTCCAAGAAGCCGATGACTGCCTGGCGCTCGTCCTGCGGTGTGCGCGGGCGCGTGCTGCCAGCGTGGACGCCGACGTCGAACTCGCCTCGGATGTCAGAGCGGGTGAAGGCGACAGGCGTCTCGTCGCCGGTGATGCGGACCCAACGCTCGGACTCGAAGTACTGCTGCATGATCTGCAGTACCTTCCGCAACGCGCGCTGAAGGAAGCCCTCAAACGTCTTCAGGTTGTACTGGCTGCGCCCTTGCAGCACCGACGCGCGGAACGCCACCTCGGTCGCGGAGCCCGCGCTTGAGCGACCGCCCTGCACCACCTCATCGCTGCCAGAGACGCGCGAGATGAGCGCGTTGAGCAGGCCCAGGGTGCCCTGGAACTCCTGGGGGAACGCCGGCATCACCAGGTTGGCGACAGCGTTGCCGACCCCGAGCTTGTCCTTGATAGGGACCATCGACGGGTAGGGGGCCGCGAGCAGCGCCTTCCCGTTCTCCCCGAGCTTGTCGGGGTTATAGAGCGTCTTCAGGTTCATCGCAGCCTTCAGGCCAGCGACGCCGTTGACGACGAGCTCTTGGACCCACTCCGCGATGGGCATGACCTGAGCCGCCAACGACAGGCCGAAGAAGGCGTCTGGGCAGCGAGCGAAGCGGAGGTCCACCACCGGGTAGCCCTCCATGTCCAGTGCGGTGATGTGGTTCTTCAGGACCGTACAGGTCGAGCCCTTCTCCTTGTTCGCCTGGTCGCACAGCCAGGTGACGTGCATCTCGCGGACCATGCGCCGGACTTTGCGCCCGTCGCGCAGTACCAGACGCTTGCGGTACTCGACGTGCCAGACCTCCCACACCTCGATATGACCCGGCTTGCCACCACGTCCCGCCTGGTACTGGGAGCCGGCCCTGCCCTTGCCGTCGTTGGCGATGACCTTGTTGGCCTCGAGGTGCGAGGTGTTCCTGAACTTGTCCGAGCCTTTGACCATGTCGATGGGCAGGAGGTGCCGGAACTCAAACCGAGGCATCTTGCCGATCTCATCGTACCCAGCCGGGAACGCCACGTTGTACGGGCTCCACCGCTTCAAGGTCACGCAAGCCATCGGCGTGTCCGGCTGCAGGCCGAGCTCCTCAAGGCGGTCGCGCAGAGTCTGCACGTCAGGGTCATCGACCCAGTCGTCGATGTCCGTGTCGCGGTCGTAGTCCTCGATAGGCACGAACTCGCCACTGGGCTCGTAACCCACGCGCGCGAAGGCGGCGCCGAAGATGAGGACGTCGTCCAGAAGCTTGTCCACCTCGTCGCGCATCCCAGCTTCGTCCCACTGGTACGTCAGCGCCGCCTCAGTGATCTTCGCCCGCTTGTCCTCGTCGCCGTCCTTCGTTAGGCGCTTCGCCTTCGCGTACACGGCGGGGTCGCTGTTGAAGAGGTAGGGCTTCAAGGACTGGATGACGCTGGAGATGAGGGCGATCCCCTGGCTGCCCTCGGCGGCTCCCTTGGAGGGCCCGAGCTTGTACGCCTTGATGAGCTTGTCCCAGTCCTTGAACATGCCCGAGAGGGTGGCTGCGTCGTCGATCACCAGGTCGAGAAGCTTGCGCGCGTCCTCGTCCTTCAGGGGCAACTGGTGGGGGTCGAACTTCATCTTGCTCCTCAGATCCAACCAGACCCGATGGGCCCATCATCGACTACCGAGTCGGCCCGCCCAGTGTGTACCTCCACCTCGTCCCAGTGGATGGTCTTGTTCGATCCGATGTGCCCCGAGGGTACACGGAGCGGCTCAGGTTCGTCCCCTGAAGATGCCTCCCACGCATTCCGCCCCGACTCCATGTCGCAGACGATCTGCGCGCCGAGCCACGACATCACAGCATCGTCGTGCTCCCCAGGCGGCGACCCGCACCGCACGCGACGGTAGTTCTCGTCGCCAGCGATGATGCCGCCGGTGCTCGTGGCGTTCTTCGCGAACTCCAGAAACATCCGCATCTGTCGAATCAGACGGCTTGAGCGGATGATCGGCAGGCGGCGCTGAACGATGTCCTCGCCCACTGCGATCATCATCGGCTTGGTGCTGATGTTCGTCGCCCACCCGAACCGGCTCTGGTCGCCGATGCTCTCAACCTGCTCGCGCACGAACAGGTTCCAGTAGCCAGACGCCATGAGCGCATGGCTCACCGCATGCCCGACACCGTTGATCTCCCACGCCACCAGAGCATCGTTGTAGTACAGCCCCAGCAAGCAGAGCTTCCTCGCCGCCTCGATGGGGCTAATGGGGCGCAGGAACTCAGCCACCTGGCGGCGCGTCTCCTGGTCGATGACCTGAATCGCTGTGTCGTCCCCGGTCTGACTCCCGCTCGACGGGTCGCAGAAGATGACGTATCGACCCCCCTCGCGCGGGTTCTCCCACAACCACAACGGACCATCCTTCCCGGCGCCCACCATCTCGGGCTTCATGTCCGAGTAGGTGGCGATGCGCGTACGGTCGTCCATGTCGTCGTTGCGGTCGATGATGTCGCCCACGAGGATGGGCTTCGACCTCTCCGTGAACTTCTCGATGATCGCCAGATCCTTCTCGGCGAACACGCGGCGGGCTGCGTGAGCGAACGCCTCCTCGGGCTTGCCTGGGTACTCCTGACGGAAGAGGTCCCAGTCGGCCTGGCACTTGTCGGCCCAGCACCGGTACGCCCAGTAGGTCTGTTCCGGGTCCAGTTCGTACTCATCGACCATGTCGAAGAGTTCAGTGGGGATCGCCTTGAGGAGTTCGTCGGTGGTCAGGCCCTCGGGCAGCGAGCGCCGGTAGTCCGGCATGGCGTGCCACGGGTAGAAGATCGACTCCCAGTCGCCTTCGATCTCCTGACCCTTGCCGTCCATCTCGGGACCGCCGGGGCCCTTCCAGTGCCGCCAGAAGGTGTCGTAGAAGAACCCGCCGGCGCCGTTCGCCGTGCTCTCTAGGATGACCATCGTGTCGGGATCGTCCGACACCGTCTGCATCATCGGGAGCATGAACGCGGCGGCGTCCGCATAGAAGGCGATCTCGCTCAGGTGCGCTAGGTGGCACTCAAAGCCGCGCGTCGAATCCACCGAGTCTGCGAGCACCACCTGGAAGCGCGAGTTCAAGCCCTTCGTCTCGTCCGACGGGTGCGTGAACCAGAGCTCGTTGTCGTTGCTGCGCCGGTGCTGCGGACGGAGGTCGCAGTGCGGGTCACCCTTCGTCGCCGCGCGCCACGCAGCCTCCTTCATCGGGACCGGCAGCGAGGGGAGGTTGGCGTGCATCGCCTTCGCCATCGCGGCGATGTTCGTCGTCGTCGTGCGGTCCAGAGCCACCACGAACGCCTTGCGGTTGCGGCGTGTCAGGCACTGGTGCATTTGGTACGCCTGGATCATCGTAGAGATGCCCATGCGGCGAGCCTTCAGGACCACGAAGCGAGCGGGTCGCCCCTCGCGTTTCGCCTGCTCCAGGCGGAGATACAGGTCGCGCTGCACCGCGTTCATCTTGAAGGGGACGAAGGAACCGATGCGACCATGACCGCTCGTCTCAGGGCGGTTGAGCACCTTGATGTACCTCTCCGCGAAGACCTCAAAGTCCTCGTACTCGTCGCGGGTCGTGAGCCACCAAGCGATGCGCTGGGACCTCTCCGCAGTCATCGCCTTGATCGTCGCCATCTACTGAACCGTGGGCATGGTCCCGAGGGTGCGGTCGAGGTTCGCCTCAACCATCCGGGCGAGGGCTTTCGCGACAGCCTTGACCCCACGTTGGGCGCGAGCGGTGTCGAGGTCGTGCTTGTCGCCCTGCAACTGGAGGACGTGCTCGGCGGCAAGCCCCCCGCTCAAGAGGGCCCCGAGCGCCGCTGCCTCGGGCGTCGAGCCCAGGAGGCGGTTGCCCATGTACCGCTCGATGAAGCCGGGGCTCGACGCGAGCAGCGTCAGCATCACCTGTTGACGCTGGTGCTCCTTGCCACCGTCAGACACCGCGCCCATCAGTCGTCCGCCAGAGCGGCCTTGAGCTCGTCGGCGCTGGCGACACCCTCCTCGGTCACCGGGCGGTCGACCTCGGACATGCGCGCCTGGATGATGCCGAGCACCTCCGGACGCGGAGCGCCGCTGTCGTTGCGCCCCTGGTACTCCGCGACGAGCATCTGCGCGAGCTGCGCGGAGTCGTCGATCTTCCGCACGCGCTGGCGCACGTTGACCTCGTCACCGAGGTAGACGTCGTTGGGGGCGGCCTTGCCCTTGCGGAGCGACTTCATGCGGAGGATGTTCTGCTCGGTCGCGTGAGCGGCGAAGCGTCGGTAGCCCCGCGTGCGCCCGCCACCAAAGACGTCCTCGATGGCTTCCTCGAGCGCGGCGGTGTCGCTCATCGGACCCTCCTTCGCAGTGCGCCCGGTAGTGCTGTAGCGGTCGAAGCGGCGGAAGACCTCGCCATTGCCGAGGATACGGTCGATCTCCTCGCGCTTGAGCGGCTTGCTCTTGCGGTTGGTCAACTTGCTCTTGCTGTCTGCGTCGGTGTAGCTCATCTACTTGGGGCCCCTCCGGTGGGTCGTGTTGGGTGCTCCGCACATGCGGCGAGGAGCGCGTTCGGTGGTCTTGGGCGGCTCCCACGCCTCATCGACGTAGGGAGTGCTCGGGTCGTCGGCCTGGAAGGTGCCGTCGTCCTCGCGGGCGCGCTCCTCCTCCAGTTCGATCACCTCGCTCTGGGCGGGCTCGCGGGAGTCGATCTCCCGGCGCAGGCGCTTGAGCAGCGAGCGGCGCGGGGTCTCGCACAACTCCTCGGCGGCGACCGCCATCAGCAGCACCTCGAGGGGGGACTCGGGAATGAGCTTCTTCAGTTCTTTCACCGACAGAGAGAGGTCCAGCATGAGTACACTCCTTCAAGTGTTGGAGAATCTGGCACAGTCAAGAGCAATCAGGCAAGGAGAGACAGAATGCCCAAGTACAACGGCAAGGACTTCAGCGAGAACGGGCGTCGCTCGACGCAGCACTCCTCTGGGGGCTCTACGCAGCACGCCAACAACTCCCTCCGCAGGGCCAGGGTGAGCAACCGCAAGCAGGAGGCTGCGTTCAGCATGGACAGCGAGGTCCGGTCGCACCGCGAGGACACCAAGGTTGACAAGCGGCAGCAGAAGAAAAAGAAGTACTAGACCTCACGCAGGAGCGTCTCCAGCGTCTGAGCGGCGCGCAACAGCGTCCAGCAACTCTGCTGCAGGCGCTCTTCGCCGCTCATCCCCGGCGCCGTCAGGACCGCGTGCAGTGCGCGAGTACAGTGCGCGTCCACCCACTGCGAGTACTCCTGCGCCTCGTCGAAGGCTTCGGAGGCGTCCCCTTCGACGCCGGCCACAGCGTAGGCGGAAGGCGTCGGGTCCGGTGTGAATCTGGATGGGGAACCCGTACTTCCCCTCCACCGTGGGGAGCCACTCCTTGATGGCGTCGTCGTCGGGCTCGAGCACCTGGACGATCCTGATGTGCTCCGCGATGGGCCCAGCCTCCGTCTCGTAGTCGAGCAGCGCCTGTAGCGAAGAGCCGTCGCCCAGCCCGAAGACGCAGATCTCGCGCAGGCCGAGGACGCGGTCGCCTCCGTAGAACTGAATCTCGTCACGGAAGCCCGAGGTGTCCATCTTCGATCCGATCTTCACAGCGTCTCCTTGGCGCGGTCGAAGTCTGCCTGAGTGTCGATGTCCAGATGTCCCACGGTGATGGTGATCGCGTCATCCCCGCCGGCGCTGTCCGCGAGAGGGAGGTGCGAGGCGTCGATGTGCTGCAGGTAGAAGCCGCCGTCAGGGCGCCCGTCCGCGCCGGTGCTCCAGGCGCGCTTGCGTCCGGACGACTCCAACAGGGAGGCGAGGGTGATCAACGCGCCTCGCTTGCGGAAGGGCGAGGTCGGCTGCAGAAGGAGCATCCACGGGCAGTCAGGGAAGAACGTACGCGCGTGGGCGACCACTGGACGCATCGGCACGAGGTCGCCGGCCAGGGGCGCTGGTCGCGGGATGACGCGAGCCCCGAAGGTCGAGGAGACGATGGCGGTGGCGGCGCAGTCCGTGGAGACAGCGACGGCGGAGGCGAGCCCACAGTCCTGGGCGAACTCGACGCTCCAGAGGATGAGGGGCTTGCCTCCGAGGGTGCGGAGCGCCTTCATCGGGAGGCGCTTGCTGCCTTCTCGCGAGGGGATGAGGGCGAGGACTCGTTCGTTTCCGATCACAGGTCAGTCGAACTCGCGACCCGCCAGCCCGACTTGGTCGGCCGGATGAACGACGTGCAGCAGGTAGCTAGGAAGACGCCGGGGGCTAGCTTCTCGCCGGTCACCAGGTCCGGTGCGCCCCAGTCCACGTCAGAAGCAATGCCCGCCGGCTTGTCGCAGACAGGACAGGCGACCTGGCCGGTGGGCTCCAGCCAACGCCGAAACCAACCCTTGCAGACGACGAATGACTCCCCCAGGTAGGTGACGTGCCCACCAACGGGGGCAGCCTCCGTGATGTGCCCAGGGGCTGAGATGGCGGCGAGGAGGACTCGCTTGATGGGCTGCTTGAAAACACGCTCCGTACTCATCTTGTCGTCTCCGTTGTTGTTGGTCATGACGAGCGGGTCCGCCCTGACTTACCTGTGGCGCACCCCCTCCTAACGGTCCTTGTGGGCCGCCACCGGGAGTCGGGCGTCCGTACCGGTCCTCCGCTGACCGCCTTCACGGTGGAGGTACTGTCACGGGAACCTGCGCCGGGGATCGCGCAGCGTCCGAACGGGGTCATATTGATTGCCCGCCCCCGTGACAGCCGAGATCGAGGGTCCGAGAGCTCTCCGAGGCTTCCCGCTTGCGCGAGGATCGAAGTCGCTCCCGGCCTCGACTGAATCGACGCCTGCCCACCACCCGGCAACGGAACTCGACACGCCGAAGCGGCCCGGGTGGAAGTATGTCTGGACTCCGCTCGGGGGCTAGCGTGCGACATGGTCACCGCCTCTGTCAACCCACCAGTCGGCGGGCAGGTTGATGAGCCTCTCGATCGCGGTGGCGTACTTCAAGGATGGGTTATAGGCACCGGTAGCCCATCGGGAGAACATCGACTTGCTGACACCAAGTTCGCGAGCCAGGGACGACTGAGTGTGTCCGCTGGATGAGAGGTGGTTAGCCAGGGCTCGCGGGTCCGCCCCCGACCTCATCGGGCGAGCAGGGTTGCCCACCCACGTCTCCCCGTCAGGCACGTCCTTCGTGACGACCGCGCCAGCTCCGACCGTCGCCCACTTCCCGATCACCCGGCCAGGAAGCACCGTGACGTTCGCGCCCACGAATGAGCCCTCGCCCACGGTCACCGTGCCGCAGAGCACCGCACCGGGGCCGATGTGGACGAAGTCGCCCACTCGGCAGTCGTGCTCGACGATGCAGCCCGTGTTCAAGATGACGTGCGCGCCGACCTGGCTGGACAACAGGACCATCGACCCCGGCTGTTGCTGCAGGCCCGCCGGCGGATACCCCGACAGCGCAGCGTTGTGCTTGCCCACCACCTTCGCCCCGTCCGTCTCGACCATCTCAACCACCCTCTTACGAGCGGTGTTGTCTCCGATGGCGACGACGACCTCGCAGGCACTGTTGAGGAAGTCGTCATCCGTGTTGAGCCGCCAGTCCGCGAAGAAGGCGGGCCACTCGTCCGAGTTGATGGCTTCCGACGTGTCGAGTCCGAGAGCGCGAGCATGTCCGCCTCTGCCGATGACTATCATCGCAGCAACTCCCCCGCGTCGTAGTCGCGCTCGGCGCGCTTGCCGATGAACTCGTCCCAGCGGCCCGCCGGGATGCCGGTCCCTGGACGCATGCAAGTCAGACTGTCCTCGGTCCATACGTCGCCACGCAGCACGGCGCGGGCGGCGGCGAGGGACTTACGGGAGGAGCGGGCCGTGTCGAACTCCTTGACGTTGAGCGGGTCGCCGCCCCACTCGGGCACACCCACCGCTCCCGGCGGCTGCATCGCCTCCTCGGCAGCGCGGACGCAGCGGACGTAGCCGCCGAACCGGGTCTGCGTGTGGTCCTCGACGCTGGGCCAGCCAGAGTCTGCGACGTCCAGCCTCCAAGCCATCTCCGCGTCCGGCCCCTTGCCCGTGGTGACGTGCGCTTCGATCATGCTCGCGCCGAGCGCCACCGCCATCTGGGCCGCCATCGGCGTCGTCGTGTGGTCGGAGTAGCCGACCTTGAAGCCGGCATCCAGGCGAATCATGCGCCCCATGTCGAGCGGGCCAGAGGCCGGGTACGCCGACACGCAGTGCATGAGCGTCAGGTGCTTGTGGTAGTCGAGCCAGCCATCCTCGGCTGCGATCGTCGCCTCCGCACGCCAGACAGTTTGGTCGTCGTGCATGCCGGTGCTCAGGACGGTCGGCTTCCTGAGTGCCGCCACAGCGCGGACGAGCGGGAAATCGCTGAGTTCCCCGGAGCCGAGCTTGATGAACGGCACGTCGAGTTCGTTGACGACCGCAAGCGAGCGGTGGTCGAAGACCGAGAACGCCACCTTGCCGGGAGCGTGCGCCACCAGCAGCGACGCCTCGTGCGGGGTCATCTCGAGGGCAGCGAGCTTCTCCCACTGCGCCGGGTCCGCGCGCTTCGACACGAGCTCGGTCACGTCGTAGAGCTGGAACTTCACGAAGTCCGCACCGGCCTCGAGCGCCAAGTCGATGATGCGCTTACCCTCGTCCAGAGAGCCCGCGTGTTCGCAGCCGCCCTCAGCGACAATCGTTACAGGCATGTCACACCGCACCTCTCCTCGCAGACGCACGAGACGTACATCCTGTCGAAGTACTCATCACACGAACCCTCGGCACCGCAAGCCAAGAGGCAGTCCGCCTGCTCCAGTGTCAGTCCCGAGTCCGGAAGTGAGGCCCGTCGCCTCGCGGTTTCGCAAGTAGCAACTGAGAGCCCTGCGTCATCGCCGCACTCCTCGCCCTTGGAGGCGAGGTCGGCGCAGGGTGAGCATGCCGCCAGGAGCAGCGTCAGCAGCAGCACGCTACTTCGCATCGAGCCACTCCTTGATGATGGAGGCAATCCTGTCCGCTCCGTCGCCGAACCCGTAGGTGTAGTCGGGCCTGTAGCGGCCCACGACCAACTGAGACTCGACAGCCTCGCGGATGGAGCGCACGTCGGCGGGCACCTCGATGACGTTCCTCGGCACCTCCCGCCCCTCCTGGCGCGCTCCGACAAGAACGGCGGGAGTCCCGAAGAGGCCCGCCTCTAGCAGGATGCTGCTGCTGTTGCCAACAACCACGCTCGCGTTCGCGAGGCACTGGCCCCAGCCGCCCCAGGCCGCGTCGTTCCCGAAGACGATGCTCTCGTAGGTCATGCGGCCCCCGGTCCGCCTGGGCGGTCGGCGCGGAGCTTGATCTCGAAGGGCTCGATCTTCTCCGGCGGGAGCGTGATCGCGGCGACTCGCACCTTGGCGATCTCGACAGCTCCGGCGCGCTTCGACTTGTGCGGCTTGTCGTCCGCCAGGATCTCCTCGATCAGGGTGTTGAGGGCGTCCATGATCTCGGTGTGCTGCGGGTTCATCCGACGACCCGGCAGGAATGGACGTTGCGGACGTACTCCTGTCCGGCCGCGCTCGCGGGGCTCGTGTCGTCGCTCGGGCTCGCGTACGAGTGCGGGATGCTGATGAGGGCGGCGAGGTTGAAGATGACGTCCACGTCGTGCGTCATGCGCTTGAGGCGGTCGCCGTCGCGGATGTCGCCGCGCACCACCTCACAGTCGGAGTCGAGGTGTCCGATGCTGCCGTCGCCTCGG
>Ga0208299_1000126_pt1 | contig 73197 bp, 94 predicted proteins | sample 15_taG_FD_184089 | JGI IMG/M metagenome (GOLD analysis project Ga0208299, IMG submission 184089) | Marine viral communities from the Subarctic Pacific Ocean - 15_ETSP_OMZ_AT15312 metaG (SPAdes) (version 2) | ecosystem: Environmental > Aquatic > Marine > Oceanic | place: Pacific Ocean | collected... | reverse complement strand
TCATGGCAGCCCCAGACCCTCCAGAGGTAAGCACCTGCCCAGAACTACCAGCCGATCCACCAATGGTGATGTTGGCTGCGCCTCGTAAGTCTATTGCTGCGTGTTGTTTTTTAGATGCCATTAGCCTGTTACTGTTATGCCGTATTCCACCCCGTTAGTGGGAGCGGTTGCGAACTCAATTTCACAATGATTGTTGCTGGTGGAGTTATCCCAAGAGGAGCTTCCCTGCGAATAGTATTCCCCAACATGAACCAAGCACTCCACTTGGGTTCTGTTGCCGCCACCAGCAGCATTATCCTTTTGAAATACCGACACATTTACATATTCGGTTCCCAGATTGTGTGTAATAGTAAACCGTGTCCTTGATCCAGTACCCTCAATGTCTTCCGAATGAACCCTAGCAACTTGCTTGAGGTTGTCTGATGCGGCAGAGGTTGCCGTGACCGATCCATCATTATCTAAAACAAGGTTGCGGTCATTGGCTGCGCTGTATGAACCAGTATCAGCAACAGCAAACTCTAGCCTTCCCTTTGGCGCATCTTTGTCGGTGGTCTTAAATTGAATGGCAGCGGGTTCGTACAAAGTGGTTGAGTTGGTTTCCCCATCCTCCACCTCCCAAACAATCCGAGTGTAATCGTCTAATCCCTTGTTGCGGTTGCTGAGTTTAAGTAGATTGGCTGAAGCACTTTTCCCAACCGCCCTAAATTGCCCGTAGTTAAGCGGGTTGTTTACAGATGTTGCCCCGCTGATCGTCCCGTGGTTTGCGTTGCTGGTTGTGTCGTACCATTGACCGCTATCCTCAATCGACTGCGGCGTGTAGGCGGCGACTTCTCCGACTTCCTCAAACTTAAAGTCCTTAAACTCAATATTGGCTCCAGCTAAATCAGAAGAAGGCCACACACCTATTTGGCTAAATGCTGTCGCACCCATAGTAAACTCCGTGGACACTAGAACAAATTCAGATGTAGCGGTGTGGGATACAAAAGCATTACCCGCCTCTACATTACTTGATAACGGCCATGCTTGTAGGGTAACTGGGACGGCACTTGCTGATCCACTTTTTATCTTTGCCGAAATACGATAACGCCTACCCGCTGTAGCCGTAATGCCCATATTAGCTGGAGTGAGGTATACCCCGTGGTTTGCCGTAGTGTTGGACACCTCCATGTGGTCGGAGTCAAAAACCAGATCAGCATCAGGATTTTCAGTCCAATCAGCAGCATTAGAGTTAGATGTGGTAGGGACTACATCGCCAGCAGAGTCAGCATACTTAAACGGAGTCGATTCACCATTGTAAGCCGCCGCTACCTCGGTATCTTCCAAGGCTCGGTTGTGGATGCGAACGTCTTTGATTTCGCCGAGGAAACCTTGAGAACCAGAGGGTAAAGCACCAATGCCCAAGGAATGAGCGTTTACCGCACCCAAGGCACTAGAAGTAGACTCTTTGAAAACTCCGTTAATATACAGAGATGCAGTTGCCCCGCTCCAAACAACAGCACAATGCGTCCACACATCGTTGGTAGGAGTAAAAGTGAAATAACCAACGGCTGATCCGTTGTAAACAAACAATCGGCTACTTGTCGATATGCCGACCTCGTAATTTGTACCCGTTGCCCTTTTTGAAATAATCGACTGCCATTCAGTTGCCACCGACGTTGCCTTAAAAATAACTACTACTGTTCCGTTAGTAACCAAGTCCAGAGCATTGTTATCCGCTATTGCTACATAATCAGAACTCCCATCAAACCTCAATGACGGCTCGGCTGTCCTGTGCGAATCGGTGACGGTCTGCGAGTTGACGATGCGGTTGGCTTTGTGATCCTGTGTGCCGTCTCCCCTAATGCGAAACCTTTCAGCATTGTTTGTGTGTATCGCTAATGGAATATCCGTTAGTGTTGCTACTAGCACCTCGGTTGTCCGTGCTTGAATCCGCCCTAGACCCGTTACACCGTCATTTTCCAGTAGGTTTATTTCAGAAATATCATCAGATGCCCTGCCCTTAATACTCAACCCCACAGCATTGCTGTCGCTGCCGCAAGATATTCGCCCACTAAACGTAGCAGTAGTCCCCGCCAACGAACCGCTGAACGTAGCGTTGCCTGATGTGTCAAAGTTTAAAACTTCACCAGTGCCATCAGAGTCTTCTAGTGCTAATTTGTGAGTATTTTGATAGTTTTTCCAAGTCCACGAACCTGTGTTAGACCCCACTTGTAAGTAAGCATTCCCTGCTCCGCCTTGTATAGATAATCCATCATCACCAGTAATTGTTCCTGTAACATCTAACGCCCCACTAAACGTAGCACTACCTGTATTGCTAATAGAAGCAGCATTTCCATTGTCTACATCTCTAAATATCCAACCGCGCCCAGCGGTTCCGTCCATAGTAAAATAAGTTGCCCAGCCACCTGTGACAGCTCCGTGAGTACCAAATGTGGCTGTTCCTTGAAACATCAAGCCATAAGTAGGCTCCCCCGATACCGCACCATTATATAAAGATATTCCTCGGCCTGTATTGTTAGATGTTCCAGTCACCCCAAGAGTAAGTGCAGAAGCAGCCCCACTAAACGCAGCCGTAGTACCCGTCAGCGAACCCGTCAGCGTGGTGTCGCCAGAGGAGTCTATCCGCAAACGCTCTGATGCACTACCACCCGCACCTGTGCCGAACGACATATACTGGTTGCCCGAAGTATCTTCAGCGACGCCTTGGATATACGAACCAACGCCAGCCGCCGCACCATCCCTCCCCTCAAACTCAATTCTACCAACAATCTGATCAACGGCGGATGCCGTGTCAATATCGGTAAATCGTAATGTTATTGGATTTGTGTTGCCGGTAGCATTAGCACCTTCTAGATGAAGCAGCGTGTCTGGTGAACTCGAACCCACGCCCACGTTCCCCGCGCTTGAGATGGTGAGTGCGTCTGTCCAATCTATTGCTGCGTCTGCTACCCCGCTGGCTGCTACAGAAAATGTGTGACTCCCCGCGCCTTGTGTGTGCTTTGTTGCCGCAGCGGAGGTGGCATACCTCCATCTATCTGCGTCCGCGTTGCTGTAATAGTAGTTACTGCCGTTATACAGCCAGTCGTTCGATGACGTCATATGCGCCGTGTTGCCCAATTGCAGCGTAACTCCCGTTCCACTCCAGTTGGCATTTGGCGTCACGCCCACGCCCACGTTTCCCGCGTCTGAGATGGTTAAAGGCGCAGTATCATCGGTTACGTTAACAACACAAAAACCATTATTGCTCACTCCAGATTTACCACCGCCGACAGCAAATACTTTTGCACCGGCCGTGTTTTCAAATGTTAGGTGTGAAGCTTCGCTAGTTGCAGTACCGCCTATAATGGAAACCTTACCAACTGGCGCACCGCCCACGCCCACGTTGCCGCCACCCGGATTTACAATCAACGTCCTCGAACTTATATTGGCAGTTCCCGTCTCGTCGGTATTCTGCACCTGCAACTGCATTCCCCCCGTGCCCGTATCGTGATTGATAAACCTCAAGCGATACCGCGAGTCGAGCAGTAACGGTGTTAATCCAGTCGTCGTTGCGGTAGTCACCGAAACCGTTCCCGCGCTGTCGATTCGCATTCTTTCTACCAATGCTTGGTTGTCTGCGCTTGCTGTCGTTACTTGGTTAAATGTCAGATTCCCAGAGGTGTCTGCGCTGATGACATTGCCCTTCAGCCCCCGTGTTTTGAACGTGTTGCTGTTCGTTCCCGCTTCGGCACTAAACGCTAGGAACGGGTAGCCGCTGTTGCTGCTGCAACCAATAGTTGAGGCGTAGCCGTTGTTATTTCCGTGGCCAAATTCAAAACTGTTCCCGTTGGCCCGTGCGCTAATGAGTGCTGTGGTTTGGGCAACTTGAGTTGATACTGCCGCCAACGAACCCGTCAGCGTGGTGTCGCCAGAGGAGTCTATTTTGAGTCGGTCTGAACTATTGGTGCTGATGAAAAACTCGCCAGCACCACCAGACACTATCGATGTACGAATGTGCGCCTTCTCTGTGAAACTAGAAGTGCCAACACCCATAGACAGTTTCACTCCCGATCCGACAGACCCTCCAGCGTGATACAGACGGGCCGTTTCCACCACATTAGCATCCGAGGTTGGAGGCTTGACCTCTAGTGCAACACTCGGAACAGTACCCACTCCCAGCTTGCCGTGGACTTTGGTGTTGGCAGAATTATCTACAGTCAGACCATTAGTCCATGTTATTGTATCGCCAGCATTCCCTTCAGTAGCCTCAACTTGAAGATCAATAGTGTTTGAATTTCCAAAAGCAAGCCGACTAGCCTCTCCATCGTTCTTGCGTACCCAATTTGTCCCATTGTAATAAGCATTATTTGACAACCATAAACCAATGTTGCCCGTGTCGGTTTTGCGTGAAACGATGGCTCCTTGAGTTCCAATATCAAGACTTCGACCCCATGTGTCACTCCAAGCCGAAGGCGTTATGCCCACCCCTAAATTACCATCAGCGGAAGTCTGTATAACCCCAGTTCCAATCCCAGACTTTGCAATGTTCTCATAGTCATTAAAAAACTCATCGTTGACAGTTGAGTACGGTCTGGCTGGGGGCGTGAAATTGGATGTCCAACGGGCGACTCCCTTGGAGATTCGGAACTCATCTAGGTAACCGTTTGCAGTTTGGGATGCGCTGTGGTTGGTTCTCCCTAAAATTAAGTCGGAGTTGAGATTTCCAGAAACAGAGCTACCCGTATTGTTAGAAACCGTAATGCTTTGGGTAGAAGCACCAGAGGCGACACTTACGCCGTTGACATATAAAGTTAAAGTCCCTCCGCTCCTAACAACGGCTAAATGATTCCAGACATTCTGAACAAACGTCCCTGTATAGTTAATTACGGCGGTATTGTTTACATAAACAACCAAGCTAGAAAGGCTAGTGTGCCTAATCAGTATGCCATCGCTGACTAACCCCATTTCACAAATAACGTGGTACGCTCCGCTGCCAGAAATGCGGCTCCAAGCGTCGATGGTGAAGTCGCCTGCGCCAAAATCAAAGTCGGTCGATCCCGCAACCTTTAACTGGTCGGTAACAGTTGAACTGAAGTATATTGACGATGCACCGAAACCGGGCTGGACAGTTGTGGTTTTATGCAGGGTGGTAGTAGCCGTAATCGCATGACCACTCGGACTGCTATCAACAAACGTGGTTGACCCGTCCGTAGTGTCGGAGTGGATCAGCAGTACCGTCTTGTCATCTGCTTCGCCTCGGACGTTGCCCGTCACATCCAGCGCACCTGTGACGGCTACACCTGTGTTGGAGACCTTGAGGCGGTTGATGCTGTTGACATTAAGCCGATGGTTTCCAGTACCTTTGGAATTAAAATCAAATCCTATATTCGTGTCAGATCCAGTAGCGTTGACATAGACGGGTTGCCCTGCCACGTTTCCGTTAAGCACCCAATAATTTGCGGAACCAGTCCCAGCCGAGATTGCGCCTGTAAATGAACCCACACCGACAACGGCTGTGCCAGTACCAGATACCGTAAGCCGATCATTTCCAGCAGCCCTAAAGATATGGTTTGTAACGGTTCCGTCTTCAGGCGAAGTGCTTGCCCTTCCGTAGTAAGCCGAAGCTCCACCCCACCATATTAACTGGGTGGATGTTGCGCCAGATGTTTGTCCCAACAGAGCGGTGTTGGCCATCAGTCTTGCCCGATTTGAAAACTCTACTGCCCCACTAAACGCAGCCGTAGTACCCGTAAGCGCACCATCAACATCCAGCGCACCGTTCACATCCAGCGCATTCTCCACTCGGTGATCCGTAGACCCAGCCGACAACGTGACTCCACCTTGGAGTGTGCCGTTGTAGAGACTAGGGATGGCAGCGTTGTACCAAGTGCCGCTGGATGCCGATCTGGAGTTGAAGTCAATTAGGGTTGGGATTTCGGTGACGGAGACATCGCTGATCGTGCCGTAGAATGAGGAGCTTGCCCGAAGCCTAAAATAGAAGTTGCCCGAAACATTCGGAATCGTCACCACATGGTAATGAACCCCCGTGCCTGATTTTGAGGAACTTGCCGCTACTCCGTCATTTTCAATATCAAACTGAAAAGACCCCGCTTGGTGTGCGGTTACAGTTGCCGACAGGAGGTACGTTTTCTGCGATTCAACGACTGCTGTGGTCGTAGTTAAATAACTGTCCGCAGACTGACTGCCGTCGATTGACGCTACGCTGCCCGTTACCGACCAGCCATCTCCTTCTGTCCACACGCTTGAGTTAGCAAACGAAGGGTCAGGCAAGCGTTCAACATTCAGATTTTTCTTCGGGTTCTCGCCAGAATACAATTTGCGAACGTCTGGTGCGGTGAGGGCCGAGGGGAAGATTTTTACGTCTCGGATTTGGCCGTCAAGCCCGTAATCAGCAGAGGTGTTGGATGCGGCCATCCCCGCCCCTATGTGAATCTCGTTCGTTGCCGCCCCTTTATTTGTCCAAGTATCTGCTTCTGAATCTACTTCAACCCCATTAAAATATAGCTTTTGATATGTCCCATCATAGGTTCCAACTACATGAAGCCACTTGCCGTAATAGGCCGAAACATCCGCCGCCGCATAGTCGGAGTAATGGTCAACCCAAAATGAAAGATTGGCGGTAGAGCCGTAAAAGTTAAGCCCCCAACCTTTATTAAAGGAACTGGAGTCAGTTTGCATCGCAATCGTTCCCCAACTAGACGCAGCGTCAATCTTAACCCAAGCGGAGACTGTAATTGTGTCAAGTAAGAATTGAGTTGTTGGGTCAATGCCCGTCACTTTTACATAATCGTCATCTGCTGCTCCCCTAAAGTCGTAACAAGCCCCGTCCTGAAGCCCCTGCACCGTGCTGCTGTTTACTATGGAGTTGCCGTAGTGGTCTTGGGTTCCGTCACCATCTATCGCCAGAACATTGCCAACATTAGTCTTACGACTATAAAATAGAATGTCAGACCCAGCCCCAATACCATAATCAATAAATGCCGATCCTGTGCCTGTGGGTGTAAGTTTTAAATCAACATTCTTATTCGTTCCACCTGTGGTAACATGAATAGCACAATGATTAGTGTCATCATGGACTTGTAGCTGCGCTGAAGCAGTAGTCCCACCAATCGCCACGTTGCTTTTGAAGTACGAAGTATCCTTGGCAAGCTGAACCGCTGTTGTTCCTGAGCCAACCGTGCCAGCCGTTGCACCATAATTAAAATCGGCCAGAACTTGGTTGCCAGAACTGCCTGTTTTAGTGAGGTAAAGAGCAGCGTAAGCTGGGACTGTTGATGCCCTTTCAATTGCCGTATAGCCCCCAGCAATAAAAGCACCACTCATCCCTGCCGTTACCCCTCCAACCCCAAGTCCACCCTCAATCTTCACCGACTTGTCAGCACCGAACAGGGTCATCCCGGTGGTGGCATCAGCCGCCCCGTCAGTAACCTTAAATTCTAATTTGGAATCCTTATTGGCATCTAATGTGCCAACGATCTGGGAATGGGCAGGATAACCAGAGTTACCAAAATGTACCCTAGAATCAGTTGACCCCAGTATGGAAAGTCCCGCTTCTGCCGTGTTGTTAATTACAAGCTCGTCAGCGTAACCAAATATGGTTCCACTTGCGCCGTAAGTCATGTCCTCCTTGACCGTGAAATTATCAATTGTCCCGGCCCAACTCCCAACAGACTCAAAATAAAAATAACCAGTAAAGCCTACACCCGTTATGAACGTGCCAGTAACCGTTCCATCTGATCCAGACCCTTCTGCTATATTCACATAAGCACCATCGTTATATTGCAAATAAACTGAACCACCCGATGTTTTAACGTAATCAAACGAAAACCTGTATCTTCTCCCGGCGGCAGTTCCACCGTTTGCATTTGCATTTGTATAAATACGACCACCTGAACCCGCTGATACCGCTACGCTCCCATTGACTGACCAACCAGAGTTACAATACCAACCAGAACCAGAACCCCCACTAGCTACAGTAAACGCAAAATCTCCATTGCTTACTGTCTCTGGCCCGTTCTTCGCCGTGGAAACGTGCAGGGTTCCGCTGGGTGAGGTTGCGTCTGCTCCTATGCCGATCTTGCTGCTGCCCAATACAGTAAAAACTTCATTGCTTTCAGCAACGCCTTTCATTCTGATACCAAACCGTGCAGCATCGCTGTTGTAGTCATTTGCAACCCAAGTGCTGGTTTGACCACCGTCCCTATGACTAAACCACCCCCGTGTGCCAACTTTTATGTCGCCATCATTATTGTTGTTATCGGGTGCTACATGAAGTGCTGCACTGGGAGTTAGCCCAATACCCAGTTTGGCCATCTGAAACTCACCCGTCTCCAACAACTTGGCTGGTGTTACTGCATCGTCGGCTAGTCTGGATTCGGTAATCCCTCCCGGCTTCAGTCCAAGGTTAAGGTTAGAATCCAAGTTGAAGAAGTTTTCACTATACCCGAAATCAATCGTGTCACCTGACTTGATTAACGGCCCTGCCGAAGATGATGCAGTTGTTCCCGCTGTAGACGTAACGCTGATCTGTCCAGCCCCGCTGAATTGTGTCCAAGTGTGGGTATCTGCATCAGCAAGAACCCATGATGAATTTGAGAGAGTGGTTCCCTGCTCAATAAAAACAAACGCCCCTTCACCTAAATCAGTTTCCTTGACGCTTATGTTGTCCCAATCAACTACTCTGTCTGCTGGGGAGGAGCCGTTTATTAACTGCAAACTTGTGCTTGTGGTAGTTGCCCTAAAAACAAAGACCTCTCCCGTTTGCGCTGTTGCTCCAGAATACGTCGCTGATGTTTTGATTGTTGTGCTACCTACTATCTTTAAAAAGGCATAAGACGTATTTCCGTTCAGCGGGTCTGTGTCTACATCAATGGAGAGTCGGTAGTATTTCCCCACCTCGGTTGTGAAACTAATTTGTGCGCCAGAGTTTGCGTTTGTTCCGTCAGGTGTAATCCGCAATTTATTGGACACAAGAGACAGGCGGTTTCCAACTAGGTTTGTCCACCCGTCAATAGTTCCGTCAGTATTATCATGCCCTGTCTGCCCATCATCAACGGTGTCGAACGCCCCGTTAACGAATATCTCTGAATTTAAGTCAGCATCAGTCGCCAGCACCCAATCCACACCAGTAGGTTTTGCTATGTAGATTCCGTTTTCGTCGGCTGCGTCTTGATTCTTAACTAGAATACGATCACCAGCAGCATGAGTGCCGTCTACATTGCCTTGGCCTAATCCTGTTAAGCCGATATTTCCCGTAGTGGTGAACCTAACGCTCTCCTTGTGTTCCAGCCCTTGTACTGCGGTATCGACATATAATTTTGAACTCGCATCGTCATCGGCTAGGGGTGTGCCTACCTTGAGTACGCCGCCCGTACCGTAGACGGGAATCTTGGAGGCGGCCGCAGTTGTAGAAATGTGATACCCGTCCAGCTTGTCAGCGTTGAGGTTCGTTACCAGATCGTCAGAGGCGACCACAAACGGCGGTGAGCTTCCACCACTAGCTGCCAATGTTGATTGATAAACTCCAGATGTAGAAAAATTGACACCAGATGTGAGGACTGCTCTCCAATCCCCGTTGTTAGCTGCTCCTGCCGCTGCAAATTGTAGATTGAGTGTGCCGCCTGTGCCTGTATCAAAGTAGGCTTGTCCCGGCCCCTTGGAAGCTGGTGCGGTTCCCGTTGGGTTTAGCTTTGGGTTGATTAGCTCGGAGCTTCCCTCGAACTGTAAATTGGTGAATACCTTCTTGTTTGCCATGATGTTAACTTAATACTGCGTAGCCTGTGGTTGTTCCTGTGAAATTGACGATTGTTTCGTAGTTGTCTGTGTGTTGTATGTCAGCTTCTATTTCTTCTAATGCAGAGTTGTAGATTTGTACGTTAGGTAGAAACCCTAGTTGATGGTTGATTATCCATTGCCCTTGGTTCGTGCTTGCCGTGAATAGATACCTGTCTGACGAGGTGCTACTGGTGTTAGATATATTTTCCCTGGGCTGATCGCCGTAGCTAGATAGTGATTCTAGGCTTTTCAGGTGGGAGTCTGTGAAGTTGTTGGTGTTAGAGTTTGTTTCGTATAAAGCCTTTATCTCTGCCGCCGTAAGTGGCGCTACTGGGGTTGTAGTTTGTGCCTCGGCAACGTCATCTATTTTGTCCCTTACCCTGTTTAAGACCCCCCTGGTATCCAGCCACCATTCATCCAGCCCCAGCTCGCCTCCATCTGGAAGTTCTGGGTACTCTCCCTCAATCCTTTGGACCGGGGTGGATGACTTTTTGGTAAATGCCATTAGCCTTCGACCATATAAGTGGCGGTGAACTTGGTGGATGTAGCAACATGAACTGCCTTGTTAGCTGTGACAGTAATTGGGGCATTCAAGCTGATTGATCCACCCGCTGGGACTTGTGCTATTACAGCCCCGCTGCTGTTATCTTCCTTTAAGGTGGCCATGTTGGTGCCGTCTCCATTTATCAAGTCTACAAGGATAATGCTTTTCCCTGCGCCTGGTGCTGCTGCCAGTGTCGCTGCTGCCGCCGTGGTGCTTGCCACATTGACCGTTCTCGGTAGTGATGTTGTTGTATTCAGTATCATAAGAGTTTCCTCATGTGTTTGTTAGTGTCCTAAATATAGGGTAAAAATCAAGGATTACATAGATGCGGCGGATGCTCGGTAGTCTGGTCGTGAGGGTCTGCTCATATACGGCCTCCTTCTGAATGTGGAACTTGCTGCCTTTTCCTTTTTTCCCTCATAAGGGTTGCCGCCTAGTCGTACTATCGCGCTGTTGTATAAGCGAATGGCATCCCTAACTGCTTTACCAGCGTCCTCACCGCTTGACTCATCAATTGTGGTTAGAATTTTTTGAACATCCCTTTCGGTTGGGGCAGTTTTGAATGAATGCTTTAGGGGGTGATATGCCATGAACGCCTGTAAAATCCTCTTTTCTGCGTCCTTAATATCCACCTCTCTTGCTGCTTCTTTGGCATACCGCTTGGCATCCTGAAATTTCATTGGGTCTTTAGCGTAGGCGGCAAGAACCATCTGGCCGACATAAGCCTTCAACTTGCTTGGGGTTGCTCGCATATTGCTGCGCTTCCTGACATCGAGGTTAAGCGTCCTGCCAGCCCCCCTGATGTAGTTTTGAACCCCGATCCTATGGTTGACCCAATAGTCTTGTGACAGTACTCCTCCAACAACCGGCAGCCCCCCCAAGCCGGGAGAGGGTTTGTCTTCAAGTAGTTCGCCAATTTGGTTGTTGATAATTTGGGTTGTTTGCAGAAATCCGCTGCCTCCTAGCGATTGGATCATTGGTCTGGCTACTGACTGATAGGTTGCTGTGCCTTGCCGTCCCCACTTCACCCAAGTGCCGAGAAAGTTGCCGAGTGTGTTTATCCCGAAGACTCTGGAATCCACCCCGAAGTCCCTCACGTTGCCTCCCACCTGGCCCATGCCGTAAACAGCAGCCTCCCCGGCTATACCGAAAGCCCCGACTCTATCTAATCGCTCCAAAGCAATCTGGAAGGAATCTATGGGGTCTTCAGTTATCTGCTCCATAGACGGCATATGCATCAACCCTTTTCCTTGTTGAATATCAGACTTCTTCCCAACGATTTCCTCGTCAAAAAAGTCGCGAAGGTATGCATAAATCATCCAGACAGGACAAACGGCCATATAGCTCATCATGGATAAGTAAACCCCTCGCATGGAGGTCTGCCCACCCGGCTCCCTCAACTCCTTAATCACATCGTTTGTCTTTGACACAGACCAACCCAAGAGAGGCATGGCGAATTGTCCCAACTTGTGAGAGGTCATCCCGCTTGGCCTAGTGGTCAGGTCTGTCTCAAGCATTGTTTCTGATACAGCTAGATTGGCCAATGCTCGGTAAAGGTTCTTGTCCCCAATGGGGTCTGCCTTGCTGTCCCTCTCTTTTCTTCTTAAAAAGTCTAACGCAACCCTTTCGAGAGTGAACCCGTTACGCTGAAGGGACTCGTTCATGTGCAGGAAAGCGCGGGTGTCATCCAGCACGACAAAGCTGCGCCCATACCCTAGTTCCTTGATCAGCTTCTTTAGGGATAGCCCGTGCTTTTTAAGTACTGCGTCATCGAACAGGACTCCCTCGTTCCTCAAAATCTCTGCGTATTTAGAGTTGTTCTTTATTAGCTTGGAAGCCTTGAGAACCAAGGTCTGGAACTGACTCCATGTGGACATGGTACTGGCCATTGCCGATTGCTTTGCCAGTTGTGTAAACGGTGTGGCAACCCTCAACGCAGGGAAAGCGCCCTTACCTTCCTCTGATTTTCCAGCCCCGGTTCCGAGGACGGCTCGTCCTGCACGGGAAATATGTTCCACTATCCGTGAGCCGGGACGCCACCCTTCCCACCAATTACCCACAAACTCATCGGAGAGAGTAGACCTATAGTTATCCTTGATCCGACTAAAGAAGTTGCCCTCCAAGCTGGCTGTTGCATCGTCAAGGCCGAACTCCCGAAGGAGCTGCATCTTTTCTGCGTTAAAGCCTATTGTTTTGTTGAACACCTGAAACAGGCTGCCTGTGCCTATTCCCACGGAGTTACCGGCGTTCTTCAGGAGATGGCTAAAGGCTGTTTTGCCAAGGCCGAGTTTCCTGAATGGTTGCTCAACAATTGAGATGGTGTCGATGAGGGCCGTGCCGTAGCCTTGAACAGTAAACCCAGCCAAGGTTCGCATGAAATCATTCCAAGCATAATACTCCATTGGCGTACCACTTTCGGCTGTCAGCCAAGCATTGATTTGCGTGTCCATTGTTTCTGCTATTTGCTTCTTGGTCTTTGCGTTCTTCAGGGATTTAGCAGACTTCCCTGCGGCCTTGGCTTTTTCCTCGAACGCCTTCTTGTAAGCGCGTGTAAAGTGTGCAGTAGCCGTGTTCCCCCCGGCAGCCCTTATCTCTCGGTCTATTTTTATCCTTAGATCATCATCGTTTTTTAATTGCTGCTTGAGTTCTGCCATGTCTCTTTTGAGCATACCCATGTCACGACCAAATGCAGACTCAACAGATAAATGCTTGGCATACTGGTGCATGTTGCGCTCACCAAATGTTGCGTATTCAATCCACTCTTCGGGCCAGTTGGTTGTTTTCCTCGCATCCATCATAATGTGGGGAGGCATGGCCGTGTTTGTCCCTATTGAATCTCCGTTGGTCCTTTCTTGAGAAGTCTTGATTTGCCTGAAGACGGCTTGGAAATCAGTTACGGCTTCAGCAACAAAGTCTGCCCTGGCTTCCGCCTCCGCTATCCCCAGCTTGTTTGCCAGAGATTCAAGCATCCCGATAAAGTTGTCTTGGTTCTCCTCGAACGCCTCTCGCAACAATGCTTGGGGTACGGGTCGAGTAAGACCGTTTTCAGTTGGGCTAGACAAAAGGCCCACACCAGACTTCCTCGCCAACGGCCCCACGAAGTCCAACATAACTGCGTAGGCGGCACGGTGGTGGGTTTTGTCGTACACCTCGCCTTCGCGTGGACTTGGGCCAAACAGCTTTTCAACATACGCAATGTACCCCTCTTGATTTTCTAGATATTTACCTTTAATGCTGGCCTTGGACTCAAGTGCTTGATTGATGTTCCAACCTCTGTTGACAAGTGCCTCGAATACGCTTGGAACTTCCTTGGACGGTTTCCGCATGGTTGTTGTCAGGGAGTCGCCTATTGATTCGCGGAAGAAGGAGAAATCTCCGTGGTCATCCCTTACCTTTAACCCTAGTTCCTTTCGGATGTTATTAACATGACTAGAAGCCTTCCTTGTTGCTAGGATCAGCTTCTCGAACTGCGGCCATACTGCATCGATGAATGCTGCGTCCTCCTTCTTCTGTCCCTTCCAGTAATTCTTGAAACCATTAAGCAGAAGTCGCTGCCCTTTGTTGCCGGGGTTCTCGTTTAGAACTTCTCGGTTGGTGTCAAAGTAATGGAAGGCGTTTGAGTAATACAGACTAAGGATATCATCTCTTTTAGTGAACACACTACCGTTCTTTTTAAATGCCCTCGCCAAATCGTCTAGGGCCAACGCCCACTCTCGTCCTATTCTCAAGGCATTTTCGCCACCATAAGAATTAACATTTCTGCTTAATGAACGGAACGCTTGCTGAATTTTCCTGGCTTGAGGTGACCCGATTAGATCCAGCTTTGTGGCGTAGTCTCCGAGCGTTTTTAATATCCAGTTAGTGTTAACCTCTCGCTGTGTCTGGTCGGCAGGAATAGTTATGAGCTTGTCACGCTGCCTCTTCATCGTTTTCCATACTGCGCCCCGCTTGTTAACGGGTTGGTTGCTTAACCATGCGGTCATGGCATTGATGTGCTTTTCAATCTGTGCAAGGTCAACCTTCTTGGACAGGTCTAGTGTTGCTGGGTTTGTCCTAACATCTTCCAGACCTTGAACTGGGCTTGCTGGAACCATGTAGGTTGCTTCATGTATAGGCTCCCATTGCAACCCGCTGATTGCGTCTTCCTTGTCGTACAAGGTTTCTATAGTTGCTCTCTCTTCAGCAAAGGCATTCCGTGTAGCATCGAACATGGCAACGTCCCGCCGTGCTTGATTTATCTCCTGATCGATGTGGCTGTATCTGCCCTTGTATTCCTCTATCTTGTTCAGGAGTTTTTCTATTTTCCTGCTGAAGCGAGCAAAGTCCCCCGACTTGACCTTGCCCTCCTCTTTGAACTCAACCTTGAATGCCCTGAAAGCTCTCTTCACGGCATCTCGGTCATTCTTGAGTGCCAAGCGCAGGACGCTATCAAACTTCTTCCTGTGGGCTGGGTTCTCCCCGCGCAGAGTAAGCATCTCCACGGCAACAGGATTTTCCGCCGCCATCAACATGAACTTGGCAAGAATGATTTTGCTCCTGATAGCAGCCGGGGATGTTCCTTCCATTGGGGAGTACTTGGTAGCTAGGTGCTGTACTTTCTTTTGTATGTTTGCCCAAGACTCTGTGAAGTCCACTCCCGCTTCGACCATCCTGAAGAATAAATCCAGCTCTTCTGGTGTGGGTTGTTTTTGAAACTCCGAAGCAGCAATCTTGTTGGTGGCTAAATCTTTATCAATGCTGACCAGAACTTGCCTGATTTTGTTACGCGATTCCTTCCTGTTGCTATTAAAGGCATCGAGGTTTGCCTGATACCCTTCAAGTAGCTTTGTGCTTGTGCGGGAAAGGTCAAGGTACTCCCTTCTCAATTCGTCAAGTGCGATATAAACCTTTGACCTTTGAGCTGACAGTGAGTTCTTGTTGTCGCGGTTTAGCTTGTCGTAGGCTTTGTCGGATATGCCCTTGAGCTTCTCATAGACTCGCGTGAGGAACTTATCAGCATCTAGCGCTGCCCTTGGGCGATCCTCTATCTCGTCTAAATCTTCCAGCCTAGTGGCAGCAACTTCAGGGTTTGTTTCCGATTCGATCTCCTCCAGAATTTCTACTGGACCGCGCTTGCCCAGCATTTTTGCAATGAACGCATCCTCTGCAATCATCAGCCCCCCCTCTGGAGTTCTGTTTGCACCGCTGGCCGTGAAGGCGGCATAGGCATTGCGAAGCGATTGCAGCACGGCGTTGTTTGTTGCGGCATTTCTTCTCGACTGCTGGACGTTTGTCCTTTCGGTTCCACCTGGGCTGTATCTGGTAATACCGGCATACTTCATGTTGAAGCGCACACCCTCCACGGTTTCAGGTGCAACAGGCTCCACTTCGACCACACCTTTGCGTGAGATAAACACATTGGAGGGGTCGCCAGTAAAGCGCATTACGTCCTCAAGAAGTGTGGTGTTGGGGTTAACCACATAGTTGATAAACCTTGGGACGGAGTTGCCCGTAAGGAACGCCTCTACCTGTAGTGTGAAAAATTCCTGCGCCATCGTTGGGCTGATAGCCGTTGGCCCGTGCAGCATCTTCTGCCATGCCATCCTTGCGGCAAATGAAATGTTCTTCCACACCCTGACGAGACTTCCAATCAGCCCCCTTGAACTTTCAGGATCAAACCCTGCGGCCTCCATCTTCCTAGCTACTGCCTCAACAAGTCTTTCTTCCTGTACAAGTTCGTTCGGCACTTCATCCGTAAACGAGCTGTCGAACATGAAAGCAGAACCTTCAATGCCAAGGGCTTCGTCGCTCACCGATTCAATTGCGTTATCGAGTGCCTCTTGGACGGCAGGGTCTAGTTGGTCGAACACCACATGGTTAATCTCATGGAGTAGATCCAGCGTGTTGTTCTGTGTAGGATTGTTGACAGACTCCATTGCAAGTGTTGCCACTACCCGCCCGTCTTCGAGCGTCATGTAAGCGGTTGCCTTCTTCTCAACATTCGCAAACTCACCCTTAACAATCTTAATGTCTACTCCTGCCGTTCGAGCAGCGTCTACTATGTTGGAGAACGCCGTGTTTACTTTCTCTTGGCTTGGGCGGGGTGCGCGGCGAGGTGCGTTGCGGACAATAGGCGGAACAGGCTGGTCGCCTTCTTTAAGCGGAACTTTCTCATTCGTTTTAGCCTCCTGCACACCCTCTGCCAACGGGCCGACTTGGGCTTCAGCTTTTTGTAGTGCCAGAATGTTGTCGCCTATTTTCTCGTCGAAATCTTTGCGGCTCTCGTAAACCTCCGCGAATCCTTTTGTGCCGGCAACTGTTCTAATTGAGCCGACAGGGATGTACCCATGTTTTGTTATCAGCTCTGAAAGGGGCATGGACTTTGCGGTTGTCCCCTTCAGGTTCTTGACCATAGGTTTGTCGTTTTGTGTCGTGTGTATGCCGAGTGCTACGACTTCCCCGGTTGGGCTTTGGAGTACGGCAACGCGAGTGGTGACCTTTCCGCCTGATCCCGCTGCGCTAACAGTTCCTCCTTCTGCTAGGACAACCCCTACTCTTTCAGCAGACCTTTTCTTTGCATTTGAGATAGCCTCTTCGACTGTCTTCCCTCCTTCACCAAGATAAACGGCATCTTTTGTTATGTGATAGACAACATTTTTCCCTTTCCCGCTTGTTGCGTAACCTATTCCACTGCTGCGTCCGCTTACTATCCCTTCTTTTTTAAGTTCAGCTAGTGTGGTTCCCTTAATGTTTGAGATTGTGTTGTATGCGTCTACCTCTGCGGTCAGCCTTCGCCCTTGTGAAGTGTTGTCGTTTTGTGTGAAGAAACCTCCTCCCGACTCTACCCCTAAATTGACATCATCAGTATTAATAGGGCCGTCTGTTCTTTCCCTAACCCCCTCTATGACTTGAGAGGTTTCACCTATGTTCCCCTTGTCCACCTTGGCTTGCGCTTGTTTGCGAGCCGCTTGCTGCCCTTCCTCGAATGCCTCTGTTGCATTGGATGTTCCCGGCTCTAGGACAATTTCTTCTTTGGCCTTTGCCTTGGGCTTTGTAAAGGTTTGGCTTCCGTCCTTATTGGAAACATTATCCCAGCCTTTTGTTATTCTGTTAAGAATGTCCTGTTGATATGGTCTAAAAGTTACATCAGGTTTGATGGTTATACTTTTTAAATTACTAACCCAATCTTTTTGTTTGTTGTGGTTTTCATTTGCCACAAACTCAGCGTTACCACTATCCCACGAAAAGCCCCAATTTGGCTTACTCCTGTTGACTCGACCCTTAATTCCAGATGCATCAAACTCTAGGAGAACGCCTTGGCCGGTTTGCCCTAAAGCAAGGTCTTTGTTGTTAGAAAGGTAAACATCACCAGCCATTTGTGTTTGACGCATACCAATGAAATCTTGCGCCTCTTCCAAACTTGTCTCATGCCAGACCGTATCTGTAAAATTGCTTAATTTCTTAGGGTAATTGTCTGCAAGTTTAGCACGATCAGGAAGCTCGCCTTTTACCTTTGCCTTGGGCGTTATGGCTTTCTCTAGGGACTCATCTGTTTCCAAGGAGTACTCTGTGCCGTACAAGGATTGCCATTTCTCCTTGATCTCACCGCGCCTTTCCTTTGCATCCTCCTTGGATAGATCAGAATTTTCATAGTCTACGATTTCTGACTCTACATCACCCAGCCCCGGTACTAGCTGTTCAATTTCGTCTTCGCCAATTTCTTTTCCGTTTAAGGTCTTACCCTTTAGCCTCTCCTTTAGCTTTTTGATTCTAGATTTTACAATCCTTATATCATTTGAATGAGCAATCCCTGTCTCTTCGTTGTCAACTGCATCAACCGCAATCCCGGCAATCTCCTGTCCATTAACGGTTTCTGTTCCTTCTGTTATGTCATCCTGCTCTTCCTGTAGTTGCTGCTGTAAATCTTCTTCGGCTTCAGGTGCGGCCTCTTCTTCCGTTGCTGGTTGTTCCTGCTTGGTGCGAGCAGCTCTCCATGCCGCCAAGTCTTCGTTCTTCTGCTGGGTGGCTGCCCTTTGAGCTTGTTGAATCCTCTCACCTTCTTGGGCTGCTTCTATGTCATCATCCAGTTCCCGTTGAACCCTATCACCATCGGCAGCGGAGGCTTCTTGCATGGCCGTTTCTTGATCTGCTTCACTTTGGCCAACCCTTTGTTCCTCTTCCTTAAAGAACTCCTTCCTCCTGTTCGCCTCATCTTCGTCCTCGTCAAGGCGTGTGGTTGCCGCATTCCCTGCAAGAATGTTAATCTTCTCGCTGTTTGTCAGGGGGCTGCCTTTCACTTCTTCCGCTTCTGCGAGCAGTGCCAGTTCCTGTTCCGTAGGCTCCGCAGTAGCTGCTATGTCGTCGATCTGTGCTTCCGTTTCTGCAACAGCATCCTCGGCGGCGTTTCTTGCTAAAGCCTGATTCCTTGTTTTGTCGTAAAGTTCTTTGGCTAGGATATCACTCACCACACCCAACTTTAGATACTCGTCCTCGACCTCGCGGGTGTATCCTTCCTTCGCCTCTCTTTCTGCTAAGGCAACAATGGCTTCCTTGTTTTCTCCCTCGTATGCTCTTGCAGCAATGCTGGGTGTATCAGGTAAAAGTTCTTCTGATTCCGGTGCTGCCCCTTCCCCTTCATCTTTGCCTGTTATGTTTCGGATTCGCCCACCTACCGCACTTGTAGCCAAACTTAATATTGCGCCAACAGTTCCTCCCGCCGCTGCGCTCTCCTTCCAATCTGCAAGTACCTCCCTGTCTGGATCGTACTTGACTATCCACTTGGCGATTGCGTTTCCTGCTGCTCCTTGAAAGAACTCTTGAGCTGCCTCTTCTGCTGCTTCCCACCCTGCGCTTACTAATGCTTCTTTTAAGCCGTTGCCTATGTATTTATCTATCCCGCTAATTCTCCCGATAAACTTTCGCATTGGGAACACCTCGGAAGTACCAACCCCCATGTTCAGCATCCAAGCAGTAAACGCCTCGCCAGGTGTTGCTCCTTCAGCAATGGCATCCTTGTATCCTTGAGGCCCGTTAGCAACAGCACCAAGTCCCGCTGTAACCTTGAAGTTGCTTCTCAATGCAGCTCTTTGGAATGTCTTCTGGGCGGCCTTTTCCCCTTGTTCAACAGCAAACTTACGGGCAGCATCTGGCAGCATCCCTCGCTTCAAGGCTTGCTTCTGTGCGTACTCAATCGTTTCTTCGCCTACCTTTTGGGATAGTTTCTTGATGCCGCCCTGTAGTATCTTCCCAATAACCCCGCCGCCAGCCATAAACCCAACTCCCGACCCCAACCCATGAGGAATCGTGCTTCTTGCGAAGTCGTTACGCATTTGCCCCTGCCTCTTCTCGGTGATCTCAGGGGTAAGGGCTTCGTGGACATCTGTCTTCATCCACTCGGCAAACTTTCCTGTGCCTGTTTCTTTCGGATCGCGGGGGGCTGCCCAATACCCTTCTTCGGGGAGGTCAAGCGCATGACCAAGGGCAGAGGTTCCTATTGCGATTGTTTCTGGAGCAGTTGTGACAATGTTCTGTTCTGCAAGCCCCTTCATAAACTGGCTATATGCTTGCTTTGTCCAATCCCAACTAGAGGGTTCATCGCCGCCAGAGTCAGGGGAAGCAGGATTTTCTGTTACTCCCCATATGCGATTCATGTCCGCCTTGTAGGACGGGTCAGCTTTAAAGATTTCCTGTAACTGCGCTGCGTTCTCCTCCGCAAACCGAATGGAGATTTGGTCGTCCGACAGCTTTGTGTCAGGGTTATCTTTCCTGTAAGACTGTACTAATAGGTTTGCCATGTCGGCTGTGTGGGCAGGGTTCTAGGTTGAGGCGGTGGCAGTTGACTCCTTCTGTGTTCCTGCATCCAAGGTTCGTTCCCTATGGGCGGCCTTGCTTCGTTAAACGCTTTGGTTGCCTGATATCTTTCCCATGGCCCCATTCTGTTTATAACATTCTCTACATATCGACTGAACGGAGTGCCATGTATTCGAGGGCCACTTAACAGTTCCCTGTACCCTCCATATGGGTCCCCTTCAGTAACCTGAACATTGCCAGCCATAGAACGACCTAAAGGTGGAGGTGCTTGTCCCATTTGCGCCTGAACAGCTTGCTCATACTGTCCAAGATTAGAACCAACATTTGCCCCCGTTTCTGGGGTGCGGAGCGAAGGCGTTACATCCGGAGCTGGCGGTTGGTGGGGGACAACATCTCCTCTTTCAGATAAATCAGGGACAGGCACGTTCCTTTCGGCATCAATCAGAAGCTGCAATCGATCACGTTCACTTATTGCCCTGTTCCAATTAACAACGGGAATCTGGTTGTGGTGGAGTGGTATTCCAAAGAAACTGGGGACCTTCGTTTTCCCTGATTTGAGGTCTTTCATTGCTTGAATCTCAGCATCAACAGCAGCTTTCTGATCTAGTAAAGTGGCTAGGTTGGTTGATGACTTTGCGTAAGGAGACAAGAGAGGGTGAGCCGCTGTGGCTGCGGGTGAGAAGCTGGGGGCTGCTAATTCTGGCGTACTTATTAGATTTGCACTTGTACCGCCAAACGGACTACCCATGTCCTGCCCTAAATCTTCAACCGCAATCGACGCTGCCGGGGGGACAGTTGCTGCCGCCGGTTCTTCTTCAGTAGGCTCTTCCGCAGCTACTGGTTCTTCCGAAGCTACGAGTTCAGTTGCCGGTGCGGTTGCAGCTTCAGCGGCAGGAGTGCTGTTGCTAGGGGCCGCTTGCAGTCTTTGCATGGCATTACCAAACCCACTACTAGCCCCATCACTTCTGCTATCTGTCGTTGTCGCCTTAACCGGCGGTGGCATTACCTTCTGCTGTTGAGAGTTCCAGCCAGAAAGCTCAGGAAGCCTGTCGTAGATTTTAAATTCCTGTTGTTTTAAAAATTCTAACTGGCGTGACATTGGGTTTCGCGCTTCATGCGCTGCCTTTAAGAGGCTCTCTCTTCTCCAGTAATCTTTTTCCTGATCGTCTGCTGTGGCTGCGGCTTGACTGGCTTGTCCCCGTTGCCATGCCTCAAGTAAAAGCATCTTGTCCTCATCATCCATTGAATCCAGTTTGTCCCCGTTTGAATTAATGGGTGCAGCGTTTAATATGACCGCACCTGGGTTAGATGCAAAGTTCACTCTTAAACGATCATGCCTAGAGAAAATATCCTGAATTTCTGAGTCTTCAACGGCTCGTTGCGCTGCTCGTTTTCTGTAAAGCATATAACTCTCATTTCCGACTGACCCGTCTTGCGGAATGGCTGCTAAAATTGCTCTTCTTGCTGCATCCGCAAGTGGCGCACCATATATTTCAGCGCGGTCTTCGGCTATTTTTGTAAGCAGCTTCTTTCCGTTTTCTACATCAGCCAAACGCTGGGGAGTCTTCCTTAACCACATCTCTGCATCAGAAGTGCGACTAGCTGTTATTCTCCCTTCTACATTAGCCTTTATCTGCGCCAGTTCCCCTTCGGAGAGTGCATTGTTCTGTATGGCTGAAATCTTTTCTTGGTCAAGGATACCGGGCAGTACATCCATGTTAGCCATTAGGAAATCCCGTGGTACTTTCTTGGCCACTTCCTTCTCAACATCCTGCTGGAGCTGCTCTGGGGTTCTTCCTTCTGTGGGTAGGCCATACCTTCCTGCTGCTGCTACCGCTGCGGCCATATCATCTGAATCCTCTTCAGCTTTCCTTCTGGCCTCGGTGCTTATAACCCTTTCCTCGGCGCGACTCTCAAGCTCCATCTGTCTGCGCTCGGCGCGTTGTTCAAGCTCTAACTGTCTACGCTCGGATTCTGCGTCCGCTTTTTGTTTCGCCTGATGAGCAAAGATGGCCTGTATGTTCTGGCGAACAGGGCGCATTGCCGACTCATAAACTTCTAATCCAGTATCTCGTATGGCCATTACTTAACGTCTTTCTTCAATTGGTTTTGAGCTTCTTCTAGCATCAAGTCCACTATGCCTAAATTGTATGCCTTTATGTCATCTGGAGACATGATCCAGCGTTGTAGCTTTGGGTTCTCAGCGAGCCTGATTGCTTCATCCCCGGCAAACGCGACAGGAGGTAACGGCTGCCCGTCTGCTAGTAAGGCGTTCAACTCTGCAAGCATTGCCTCTTGGTTTTCAAACTCTGGCGCGATTAACAACTTATCGTTTGGCACATTAACCCCTAGCCCTATCACTTCCTCTGGCGAAAGCTCGTAGGTGTATTTCATGTACCCCGGTTCTTGGGCAGGAACTGTCACAGGTGCTGGCGGCGGCGGTGGTGGTGGCGGTGGTGGAACTTCACCTGTGGTATCTGTCCCGCTTGGGTAGGAGTAGTATCTACCGTCCTCACCTTGCACCACCTCGTTGCCTATTGCCGCTTCTGCTTCGAGAGTTTGAGGGAAGCTGGGGTGTTGAGTGCCTTTAAGTAGCATCCCTGTTTCTGGAACCCTGCTGCTCCAATGCCCTGTTGCGTCTGAAAGAAGTCCGTACTCCCTTGCCGTGTCGTAATCGTACCCCGTTCCTTCTGGGTCAAATGCTGGCGGGGCTTGTTCGAGAATCTGTTGCCTTACAAGATCGTCCTCCTGCTGTCGTACCTGTTGTACTCCTATTGTTTGCTGCATCACAGACTCAAGGGAATCTATCTTGGCGTTTAAAGAATCTATCTGCGCTTGCTTGGGGTCTACAGGTGGAGGCTCAAAGTTGGACGCGAACTCCATTGCCTCTTGCCATCTGGTTGGCTCTTCCATTGCTGGCGGCTTTAAGGGTTCGGGTGTTGGCGGTGGTGGTGGCCGCAACGCTATCTCCTGTGGATAGACATACCCTTCCTCGAACACTTCCTTGCCCTCGGCCAACGCAGCCAGTTCTGGGTTGTAGGTAATGTGTTCCTCACCACGATACGGAGGTAAGTCCTTGGTTGTTTTAGGCAACCTCTTCCCCATCTCCATTAACTGTTGTCCGCCTTTTCTCATGGGCCTGGTGCTATGCTTACTGGCAGTCCGCTTGAGTCAAACCCTGCCGTGGTTCCTGCTGGTGCTGCGCCTCTTCCCTCCCAAAGCTCTCCACCTCCACCACCGCCCAGCGCACCCGTGGCGTAAGCCTGACCGATTGTTCCTGCTGCATCTGCTATGCCTTTGCCTATGTAGGCTCCAGTTGGTGTGATTGGTGCGCTTTCAAAAGCAGTTGTTGCGGGAGCCTGACCGACACCCAGCCTGAACGGATTGGTTATACTAAACTTATCTGAGAACGCCTTGGTCATTCCCACCTGTGGTGCTGTTTCAAACCCCATAGCTCTAGCTGCCCCGGCATTGGCCTGATCTACATTAGATAGTCTCAAGTCTCTCTCTTGGTCTTGTATCTGGAACTTCTCCTGCGCGTTCTTTAGGTTGGCCAATGCGGTAGCCAGCGCACCTTTCCCTGCAATCTGTTGACCAATCTGTAGCTGTCCCAACCGATTACCGAATCCTGTGCCGACATAACCTTTCCGTTGGTTCTGGGCTGCAAACAGATTGAGTTGCTGTTGTTGCTTTAGTTTTAGGGCTTCGTTCTCTAGTCGAGCTGCTGCGTGTCTTTCGTCTGCTAAAGCTTGGAAGTCCCCTAGCCTTTGGTTCTCTCTGTCGCCTGTGTAGATTTCTGTGATAGCTCTTGCAGCACCTTCTTGCGCCGGTCTGAACTGGTCTTGAACCTCCCCGAATCTTGAGGCTAATTCCTCTGGGGTTTTGCCCATGTTAAATATGGACATCGCCTCCTTTGCTGCCCTTGACTCAAAGGGCTTAGTTACCAAATCAACCAGACGAGACTCCAGTACATCCCGGTTTCCATCTGGCCCAAATGTTTCAACGCCCTGAGCATCCCTGACCGATCCCCCAGGGATTTCGCTAATGCCGCTTTCCCTAGCTAGGTTTATAAGCTGGGAGTCGGTCATGCCTCGGAGGTCTTGATGGGAATACGCCCCCTCTCGGAAATACAATGGCAGGATTGCGCTACCGTATGCCCCTCTGGATTCTAGGAACCTCTCATAGTCGAGCCGGTTCTTCTCGTCCATCGCAGCCTTGTTTAACTTCTGCGCTTTACTTGCGGCCTTCGACTGCTGTGACCCCGCATACGCAGACCCTGCGGCGCCGAGGACTGCACTTCCTACTATCGCTCCTGAAACTCCACTCATAATAATTCCTTTACATATACTTTCTCTTTAAGGTCGTATCCTGACTTGTTGTAGTATCTCTCCATTTTCTCTGAATTCAAGGCGAGCAGATGAATCATCCAAATTCTTTTTGCTCCCCTGAACTTTGCTTCTTGTTCAAAGCGACTAAACAACTTGAGTCCACCCTTGCCTCGATGCGCTGGGTCAACGTACCAGAACGCTTCAAAGCAACTGACATCCCCTGTAATGAAGTCATCATATATCGCACCCGCCATTGTCCCCCTAACAACCCCTTCTTCCACAAGAGAGAGGACTACCCCCGTATCCATCAGCTTCACCACTCCCTCCCTAAACGAGTCAGGGTTTGGCTTCCCCGCTAGATCCCCTTCCTCAAAGAACTTATGATAGAGGGGGATGATTTCAGGGAGATCACGCAGAGTCGTTAGCCTTACCATTAAAAAAGCAAACCCACACTAGCCTTCCATCTTCCCTGCCAGAACCAAACCCTTGATGGGGGTAACGGCTGTGGAATAACCTAGTTGGATAAACTACAAACCTGTTAAACTTCATGCTCACGAACCCTGACATTTCCCAGAGTTCCTCTTTCTTCCAATCTGCTGTTAGCTGCTCGCCGTATGCCTCTTTTGTGATGCCAAGATCATCTATCTCTTCGTCCGACAAAACCCTGTCCCACCTCATGTGCTTGTGCGTCCAAAGGGCTGTCCCTCCCTTGGCTTGTTCGTCTGTGTTTAGATATAAAAGCCCCGCCCAATCAGCACATATCTCGTCACTGTGAACATAGCTATGCGGCATCTCTCCTCTTAAATCCTGACGAAAGAAAGACACCTTGGGAGCCACCTCTCGCATTTGCCCCAGCTCTCCTATCTTTTCTTTAAGGTCACCGTCATCACCCATGTTAATACCAGAATACTTGAATCCGTCTGGGCCTACCTCCTCCCTAAAACCTTCGGAGATGACTCTGTTGCGAACCTCTTTGGCAGAGGAGATGAATTCGTCTTTAATCATTAGTGTCACGATATATCGTAGATAGCCACCCAGCCACCCCCGCCACCTTCGGCGTTTGTCTTATCTCCTTCGGAACCATTCCCCCCGCAACCTCCATACCCATATCCGAGGCCGCTCGCTTGCTTGCCTTCATCCGATCTGTTGCTTATTGCCGCGAACCCCGGCGTTCCTTTGTAGCTTACCCCGCCGTGTCCACCATAGTTACCCGCGCTGGCCTGTGCTGTTGCGTCTGGATACGGAACGCCCTCCGCGCCACCGGCAGACCCTGAAACAGTTTTAAGGTTTTGTGTTCCGCCTGAAGCTGTTCCTCCACCCGTCGAAGCCAATCCAGCAGTACCTCCGACTGCGCTGGCCTTGGCTGTTAAGGTCAATTCTCCAGCGCTGCTTCCGTATCCAGTAACCAGTTTAAATGTAGTAGATTCCCCTGCTGTGGGCGAAGCGTGGTCATCAGTACCCGTTGGCCCCGGCCCACCAGCCCCAACGTAAATCTGGTACACCTCACTTGAAGCCACGGCCAACTCTGACTCAGTGTATTCTCCACCTCCACCTCCACCCCCTGCGCTACCGTTAGCTGAATACCCACTGCCTCCTGCGCCCTGAAGGCACAATCGAACTTTTGTCACACCGCTTGGGGGAACCCATATTTGCCCATTAGAATCACCTGTTTGAGCGCCATCACCTGTTATGGTGTCAACCGTTGGTGATGTTAGCTCTATCAAGGGAACCATGCCTGACGCTTGGAAAGATGGAGGCCCACTTGAGTTTGCGGTAAGCACCTCTCCAACTGATCCTGCTGCAACAAGTACAGGTGCGCCACCTCCAGAAGCAAAGGAGATAAGGTTGCCTGTCGTCTGGGACGCTAACGCTGAGAGGGCAACGGCATCCTCAACTCCACCGCCTAGCAATTGAAATGCCGTGTTACTTAAATCGTACAATACGCCCACCATCTCTCCTGCCTTTAAGTCTCCAGAGATTAGTGCTGTGTTCTTGTTCTTATAGATGCTCTTGGCCCCCAGCGAACCAGATGCGCCGGTTACTTCCAGCGTGACTGCCGCCGTGTTGGCAACTGCTACCTTGACCAGAAACAGCATCCCGTCCTCAAGTGCAGCCAACCCAGAAATTGTGAAGGCTAAGGCGTTGACTACCCCGTTGTCTGCTGCGTAATGGATAGACTTGATCTTGCTATAGTCCACGCTGTTTGCAGACAAGTCGCCCCCGTCCACGCTTAACGCCTTGAGGCTGCCATCCTCGTTGTGGGATTCATCCATGCGTGTGGAGTTGCCTTCTACTGCATCCTTTAAATTGAGAAGGTTCATGTCCATCTCGGACGATGTCAGCGCGGAACCCTTGTTGCTTGATGTGTCGCTTGCCCCATACTCAGGGTTGGTGGGCGTGGTGGTGGGCGCAGTTGCGCGAGTAACGACTTTTACTGTTTGTGCCATTATGCTATTGCCGGTGTTCTAACTTCGCTGGAACTCTTGACCTTGCTGACATCGAATATTCTTCCAGCCAGCCTAACATTGGTGGTTCCGTTAACCATTATCTCGTCCTGATAAAGATGTTGCCTGAAAAAAACAGGTACTAAATTCTGCCCCTTTGGGTTGGTGATTTGGTAATAGGTGTCACTCACGCTGGGGTCATACAGGTTGGTTGCGTCATCGTAAGGGTTCTCGTACCCATGAATCTTGAGGTTGAGGGTGGCGTTGTTGTCCTGCTGGCTTGCCAACTGAATCACATACCCCTTCAAGTCCTTCTCGTTGTAGGCATCCCCAAAGTTAGCCAGCCCACTCTTGATTGTGCTGTTGTATGTGTTTTGTGTTGCGCTGTACGGGTTGGCATCCGTCCTGTAGTAGATGGATTTCTTATTGCTCCAAGTACTTTGGGTTTCATTGGTTAACCCATATCGCAGCACCACCCCGTTCTTGGTTCCCATAATAAACCAGTTCTGTTTGTCGCTTGGCGGCTTCTTGATGGATGCAGCAGCTCCTATCTCCACGGCAGTTGTTGAAATGGTGTTGTTTATGTAGTCCAGACAGATCGACTTATGGGCTACACTTGAAGCTGGAAGCCCGATCCAAACTTCATTGGTTAGAACATTGTCAGCAGCAAACACATCGTCTGTCTTGGTTATATCTGCCACATCATAAAATAAATCCTTAACGGCTTGGCCAGGTATCAGTTCCTTTGGCCCACGGGTGGACAGGTCAAAAGCGTAGAAGTTATCTCTCCCTGCGTAGATGTGAATAGACTCCTTAACGCTAATAAGAGTGTTCTTGTAGTAAAGTGTCTTGGAGTCGGGAACCTTGATGAGCCTGAACTTGAACGGAGCAGTTACGCTACCCGTGTACTCTGCAATAAAGATTGATGTATCCTTGTAGATAGCGAGCGAGTTCTGGAGCGGGGCCATGTTAACAATGCCTGACCCGTCATCCTCTATGTCCTCATACCCTATGATGCTGCTTGCCTCGGCGGTTTGCGACACAAGGGCTGAAGCAACAGTAGTTATTGCGGGTTCATGGAGATACAGCTTTGCCCCGCTTATCCACGCTATCCTCGCAGTAAAGTTGCCCCCGCTTGTCCCGGCCCCGATAACGGTTATCTGATCCCCCTTGTTGTATGACTTGGCTTCGTAATCAAGGGTCAGAAGTGTGCTTTCAGCGGTGATGCTTCCCGTGTTGGATGCTGCAAACTTTTTGGGATTGTTGATCTGGCTCCAGATGAGTCTGGCGTGATTTCGGGCGGTAGAGGTTAAGACCTTTCCGTAAGTACCCCTCTCTGGTGTCATCCCTTCTTCATCCACTTGAATGGTAGCTTCAGTTAGTGTCCCATGAATAGTGGTTGCAGTCATGTTGGCGTTTGCCGAGAGAGTGAAAATTCCACCGCCCTCAAACGTAATAACGTCACCGCTTTTTAAGTCCATAGGCAATGCAGTAACCGCAATCCCGTTACTTGTGTAGTCTGTTGATGAGCCTATAAGCAAAGCGATTGCGGTGCTTGTGACAACGGAGGGAAGGGTTATCTTCTTCCAGTGTTCCATGTCGGATATTTCCGTGATGTCTCCAAGCATTAGGATTCCGTTGTAGCTGGCTATGCAGCCCACCGTGGAAATCCCGGCTTCCCTTAGTTCGTAGATCGGAACTGCTAAATGATCCTCACCCCGGTACACCACAGGTAAATCGTAGCCGTTGTTGAATACGGTGTAGCCGTTTAAGTTTACCGCTTGCCACCTCTTGGCCCCGTTAGCTTTGTTGGTAAACCCGCTACCTATCTTAATCCAGTTCGGGTTGGTGTTTACAAAGTAATCTGAAGCAGACAGGTAGGTGGACTCCACATAGGTAGCGTCATCCAGTTTCGTGTAGCGGTACAAGGCGGATTCGGTTCCGACTATCAAGGCTGAGTCACCGTTGGGCCGCCGAGTCATGTGGACTAGATTGATGGCTGATGTATCACCGGGAAAGGCTTCCCCTGCGCTGCTTGAGCTGCCGGGATTAAAGTATTCATGCCCCTCCCTTCTCACCTCCACATCAAGGTCACGCCGCCAATCCTGCTTCTCCACATAGTTGGTAACGCCAGCAAGCTCCCCAGACAAAGCCGTGAATAGCTGCCCCCCATCCTTGGGCTTGTAGTTTACGCTCTTGAACAAGCTCTTTGACTTGGCAGCCATCAGCAGGAGGAGGTTGTCGTATCAGAGCAAGCGGCCCTGGTTGATCCTCCAGATACATTATCCTTGAGTCGCTCTCGCCCAAAGCTGTTGATGTACAACTCCTGCCTCTTCTTTCGGAAACTGGAATAATAGGAGTCGTGAAGTTTTAAATCCTTGTCTACCTCGCGGGTGATCTTTGCCTTGCAGTATTCTGACACCGCCTCGGCCATGGGAAGGTCGTAAGGAACCGTGTCTCCGTTTGAGTGTGAGGCATCAGATGTGGTGTAAGCGACCTCAAGCACTTCCTTGTCATCAAAGCTGGGGTACAAATAGAAATCACAAGCTCGGCCCGTTCCTCCACTTAACCCCGGCCCAATGGCAATCAGGGTAGCCCCGGCACGGATAAGGGGATGGGCGCAGATCATGTCGTTGCGGTTGGCCCAGGGGTAGTTCTCTACAGGGGTACGGTTACAGTGGGTTGCCGCCGTAGCCGAAGGGGAAGCGGTTACTGCGGTAGTTGTTTCATAGTTCAGGCGATATGCCTCTTCTATCCTTCGGTCTACTAATGCGCTTGCCCCTCCCGGCAGAAAGCCTGTGCTTGCGTTCCCGTCAGTTCCAAGTGCTAAGAAGCCGCTAGGCGGTCCCGACAAGGTGGTGTACTTAGCGGTGTTTCTGGTTACATAGTAATCGACATGGGACAGAACCTCCACGACTGCAAGTTGCGTCATCCTGTCCAGATAGCTAGTCCCCCCTGATGTGGGAGAAGTTGCCACGCCCACGCGAACACCGTCCACCGTGAGTAGTTCTTTAACTGCCGTCTTGAATTGTAGCCAAGTCATTTGCTTTTGGGTTTCTTATACTTCTTTGCCTTAACCATTAAGTCTGCTGCTAGTTCAGGGTTTGCCGTCTGGTTCCCAATGGCTGCCGCCTTGCACTCGCTGTATGTTGGGTTTCTTTCCTTGAGTATATCTAGTCCATGATTCCTCCAGTATTCACTAATGGCATCCCTCTCCCTTTGTGTTTCAAATTTTCCTTGATGGTCGCAGTTTGCGCTTAGGGGGTTCAACCTGTTGGACTTCGATAACATCATCGACTGACTCCTTGGGAGTTGGAGGGTCCGCACGACCCACAGCTTGTTGTTCCGACGCGACGTTCAAGTTTGGAGAGATAGCTTGCCTCACCGCTTTTTTTTTCAGGAAGTTATTGTAGGTTCCCTCTGAAATTTCCTTAACTTGACCGGCATCAGCCAACTTGGATAGGGCAACAATCTCACCATCTGATTCAGTCTTGTAGACCCCCCTCCAGCTTCCGCCTGTGACCTCAATGGCCTCAAAGACAAAGGTGAATCCGTCCATTTGCTTCCCGCTCATCGGTGACCCGGCGTAATATTTAACAGCCATAGTTAAGAACCTAGTTATAGGGTAACATTATTTCAAGGAAAAAAGGGCCGAGGCTTTTACACCCCGACCCCAGTAGCAGAGACAGAACAGGTATGGAGCAAAAATTAACTCGGTGTCGTTGCTACTCTAGATGCCAAACCTACCCACTTGGAACCTGTGTACATGAGGGTTATGGTGTCAGTATCGTCAGCCAAATTCGTGTCGGCTCCAACTGCTAGTGATGCGCCATCCTTAACAACAACCGTATCGCCGTCATCAGATGCCATCAGAACGACAACCTGACCAGCGGTGGCTCCTCCGTTGATTGTGGTGAGATCGTCTGTGCTGGCTCCGTCTTCTGTTCCAACTAAATGAAATGAGTCCGTTACCGTAATGGCCCCGGAAGCAATCGTTAAGGTCGATCCCTTTGAGAGCAATGCCCCCTCTTTGACTTCTTGTAATGTACTATGTTTAGCCATGATCTTATTAAAGTTAAGGGCAGGGGCCGGTTAAGACCCCCACCCAATGTTAATCCTTTTCTTAGGTGATAGTTACGTCAGCCCCGGCAACACTCACACTAGGCGAGGCATCGCTGAAGTTTTCTACCAAAGCGTGACGGTTGGTGTTACCCACACGCACCTCGTATGTCTTACTATTCAACTGATAGTGGGAGACATTGGGCTGAATGACACAGTTGTAGAGGTCATCAGCGGTGTTGGTCTGACGCTTCACGCTCGCAGTCTTGAGGACGTTGATCTGAATGTCTGACCAATCTATCAACCAGAGTTGGCGGCCGATGTTCTTGTTGGTCGTGGTTCCGTCCGTGGCTGACAGGGTAGCCCCCAGCTTGTCGTCAAAGAACGTATCCGTGAAGACAGCCAAGCTGCACCCTTGATCTGGCAAGTCGTACTTGTTGTACTCAAGAACCACCTTACCCTCGAACGTAATCTGCTGCTTGGGCTGCATGAACAGCGTCAGGTCAGCGGAGTACTTGGCCTTGTAGTATTTGGTCATCAAGTCCCGAATCTTGGCAGCGGTAAACCGATCCGTCATGGCGTCGATGGTATCCACCGTGCCACCAGAGTTCTCGCGTTCGCGCTTCAGCATATAGATAGACTCGAACAAGATATCCAAGTTCAATGCAGCGCCAGCGTTATCCCAGGTGCGTGAGCAATCGTTCAACTGGGTACGAATACCAAGCGTGTTGGACTTGTACTCAATCGTCGGAACAGAACTGCAACCATCAAACGGATGTCCGCCGGATGGGTTCATTCCTTGGCCAGTATTAGGATCAACAACCGTAGGCAGACTTGTGTAAGTCTCAACCGTCTGGTTGCCGTTCATCCTCTGCCCGTAGAACACAGAGTTCATAAAGGCATTCTGCTGGTAAGCCTCCTGTTGCTTGCGCTGTTGGGCGAGTGGCAACTGGCGGAACTTCTTGAAATACTCCGAAGTCAACGGAGCTTGCAGGGCTTTCAGGTACTCCTCATTGTACTGGTGTGTCCACCGTTGAGTTTGTTGCCAATATTCTATCAACGTAAGATCGTTGACGGCTGGCCCTTGGTGACACCACTTCTCGTAGTCGCTCACCGAGTTGCCCATAATCATGCCAGTACCAAGAGCAACCTCGTAACCAAGGTCAGCCTTCTCGGCATCAGTTAACTCTGTGATAGCGGGACTAGTTTGACCGTGCCACTTGATGTCAAGAGAATCGGTTGCGCTGCTAGAAGCATAATCACTTGGAGCAACAACTAGCCGCGCCTTGGAAACCCCACCAGCATCTGCGTTTTCAGCAGCGTAAACCTTATACTGAATGTAAGATGTGGCCTTGTCCGCAAGGGTGGCGTTAGTTCCAAGCGACCTTCCGCTAACCATCACATTGATGTATGAACCAGGGTTGAAATACTTCTCAAGGTTTTGAACCTGACTCTTGTTGAAGTTAGTCTTCTCAAGGGCGTGAGTTCCTCCACCGGGAGCCGCATCCGTTCCAGCGTTGACGGTCATCACAAAAGCAGATGAAGGAATCCATCCGTATGTGGTGTTGTTCGTTGCTGGCCCTATCGTGAGGGTCATGGCGCTGAAGTTTCCAGTTGGGACTGCGTTGGCGTTATCCGTAACACCGGCAACCGAACGACCTTCAATCTGGAAGTAGTTAAAGTTCAGCGTGTTCCTGCGTGGAACCAGAGTGAACGGTGCAATCACAGACTGCGAACCACCACCAGATTTCTCGCCCAAGGCAACGTGCTTTGAAAGTAATAGGTCATACAGGGATTTTTCGTGCATACCGGCAAGGCGAGCCTCGGCAGTTTGTGCGATGATCCTGTCCATCCCGACTTCCTTGGCTGCTTGAGCCTCAAAGTCGCTGCGTTTGAAGGCCGTTATGTTGGCCCTTGTCAGCGAGCAGCCTGTGGATTCATCGACAAGAATATGCCGAGGAGTACAGTTGTTAGTTATTGCACCCGCTACAGGTGTAAGCGTTGAATTAGCCATAATATATATCCTCTGTTATCTACCCACATTTAGGGTAACAACGAGAATACGCCTTGCTTATGGCTAAACGCTAAAGTTCTAGAAAAAACCTAGAAGAATATTATTTTTTGCAGGAGAATTTTAGATTCCATCACTCTGCGGATACCGGGGAGAAGTCCATGCCCAAAGTTTTTACCAAGTCTTCACCGAATGATACATCCTCTGCGGCCCCTGATTCCGCAGCCCCAGGTGACTTGGCCGTCTTCGCTTTAGGTGTGTTAATAGGCTTGGCATCCTCATTCATTTTCCCTGCCTTTAAGGATTTCTTCGCCTTACCTTTAGTGAATCCCATCTTCTCAAGCCTCTCATACTCTGAGTCCACCTGTTTTTTTGCGCTATTACTGAAGAAGTTGTTGAACATTTGCAGCACTTCATCGGGGCCGAACGTCCAGTTTTCACTTGGATTGCCCTGCGTTGCATAGGTGGCAGGAGTCATAAAGGATTTGTTGTTCCTCGTTAGATTGTCCCCGCCTCTTTCGGAGAACACATTGGACTGATGCGTAACGAAATCCACGATCCACTTCTGGGTTGGGTCGCTGCCGTCCCATGTCTTCATCCCGTAGTACAGGTCAAGGTATTCCTTCCCTATCCCCTCGGCTTGATCTAGTTGCTGCTTGTATATGGATTGAGCAAACTCGTCCTCCGTTTCCCCTGCTTTCTTTAGGGTATCTGTAAACTTGGAGAACTTCTTCTCGACGGTGGGCTTTGTCTCCAGCACACGCATCTTCTCCTTGAGGGCGCTGATCTCGGAATCCTTTTCAGTGGACACCTGTTGGGCCGCCAAGTCGGCAATCATTTCCCGTTCGAGCTTCTTGTGGCCGGTTAGATTGGGCTTGTTCTTGGATACAAACTCTCGGAACTCGGTGTCATCATCATCAAGGCTGCCTTCACTCTCGGATGCGTACTTGTCCAGTTTCCCGTAGAAATCTAGCAGCTTCTTGGCTTGCCCTTTGTACTTATCAGGGTATTTCCTTTCAGCAAACCGCGCCAGTTCCAGTTCTTCATGCTGTTCAGGAACGAGGTTAGATGTGTCCTCCTCTGGTGCTTGAGCTGGTGGTTGCGGTGTTTGTGGCGGCGGCGGTGGTGGTTGGTGTCTGGATACTTCCTCTCGTACTGTCCGCCTGATCTCTTCATAGTCTACTTTAGGCTTGTAACTGACACGCTTCTTGGGCTTCTCCTCTGCTACCTGAACTTCTTGTGATTCTCCCCCCTCGCCCCGACCTTCGGCCTCGTTTGCCACGCTCCCTTCTTCTTCTTGGGTTTCTTGCTCTGACTCTTTCTCTGACTCTTGCTCTTCTTCATCTTGCTCTTTCTCTTCTGGGGTTTCTGTTTCCTGAACCACACCAAGGTCTAGGAAGAGGGAATCCATAAAAGACTCTGGCTCTTCTGCCTCTACTGCCTCTTGGGTTTCTTCTACTTGTGTTTGTGGCTCTTGCTCCTCTACTTGTTCCGCTACTGCTTCATCGGTCATGTGTTTATTGCACCATAGGCATTGCTTGTTCTGCTGCTGCTTGTTCTGCTGCTGCTTGTTCTGCTGCTGCTTCAGCTTCCATTGGGCTGGCTGCCTGTGGCTGTTGTTGCCCTCCCAATAAATCTTTTAGCCCCGCTATCTCTTGGGCGTTTGTTTGCACTGCACCAATCACTTGCTGGACTACCCCTTGCATTTCTTGGTTCGGTCCCCCCAGTTGGTTGTCATCGCCGGGGGCTACCTCCAGCTTGATGTCAGTTGCCCCTGACTTACGGGCTATTTCATTAAGCAATTCGTAGTATTTATCCTTGCCTAATGCCTCTAGAATAACAGGTGTCTGGCTAATAATCTGGAACAACTGGATAAGGGCTTGAGCCTCCTGCACGTTCGAGCTTCGTTCCGATCCATCCCGGCTAGTAAAAATGTAATCGTGTATCAGGTTCTTCTTGCTGCCGATAACGGTGTGCCTCCGCTCTAGGTCAGGTGACATAAACTCCAAGTCTTCTGGGTCAATGTCGAACCCTGCCTGTTCAATGATAGCAGGGCTGTACCTGTTCTTAACCGGCAAGTGGATCATGTTACTTCCCATGCTCATCAGGCTCTCGTAGATAACCCTCTTCATGGCTGCCCGACCCTCATCAATTGCCTCGGAGATAAAGCTGTAGACCGATTCAGTTGTGTTATTGATGGTCATTATCTCGGTGGCACTTGTTTCCCTTGGCGCGGGTTGCCCCTGTTCCTGTGGACTCAAAGCCATCAAGCGTTCTGCCATCATCAGCAGTTGATTGATTGATTGGAATATAGTGTTGATGTTCCCGTTCGGCTGCCCCCTGATTATCTTGAACACGTTGTCAGGTGATGTGTCTATGCCGAGGTTGGCGAGCTTTGAGAAGGATGTCTCCAGCACATGGGTCGAGGCGTAAAAGTTCTCCCCCTTCATGGTGTCCCTGAACTCATCTCTTACGCTCATCCCCTCTTCCGTGTCAGGAAATATGTCTGTATTAAGCACACCTACAGAGAACATATCCGCCTTGGCTGTTTCAAGTAATTGACTGAACAGGTTGGAGAGTTGGTCTTGGAACGGCATCAACTCATGGGCCACAGATATGTTCCGTAGTCGATTGTCGTTCTCGTTAAAGGCAAAGACGGCAGCCGGTGAAGACGGGAGGAACTCGGCAAAGATCACCGTCGAGTCACCAGCCACCCGAAGATGCACCCAAATAGGGTAAGGGTAGTCGCCTACGCCCCACTGATTGGGAACCATCTTCCAAAAGAAATCCGTAATAAACACAGAGGTATCCGTCATTTCCCCTGAGTAGATCCCGACTGTGTTCTTCCTGTCGTTCCAGCTAGTCAGGTCATCCTCTGTATTGGGCGGAACTATCTGCGTGTAGTAGGTGTTGAAGTAGGTACTGTACTGGGTGAACAGGCCAGCGGTGGCAGATGTGTAACCCACTGCGTCCCGGTTGAAATACTCTGGGTTCTGCATCACATCCCCGTATCTGGCTATATCCCAGAATCCTATGTACTCCCCGCCGGTATCAGTATTGATGGATGTCAGGGGTGAATCGTTATCCCAGAACACACGGCTCGGATGCGGGTTGATCCAGCAAATGCCCTCCTTGGAAACGGTTGTCCTGATTCTTTGCCCACCCTCCATCTTGAACTCGGCATCAGAAACGTCCTTCTCCCATTGAACTTCCCTCTCCCATGCTGCCCTTGGGAATGCAACAGCGTGGCCATACAGGAACATGTCCCGCATGATCTGGGTCTGGAAGTGGCGGTAATCATACTGGTCAGCCATGATGTCCACCCTCTGAGACAGTACATCTGCCCTTAGCTTACCGGCTGCGCTTGTCCCCCTTGGTTGGTACTTAAAGAATGGGTACAGGTTGTTGTACTTGTTTACCTGTGCTGCCAACCGGCGAGTGACAAAGCTCCGCACCAGATTGATATTCACCTCAAAGAACTTGGGTAGGTCAATCTCGGTTGGTTTCCCGGCAGCATCGCGCTTCACATACTTGTCAGTAATCTTGAGCTTGCTTAACTCCTTGACGCAGGATTCCACATTGATCCTCTTCTGCGCGTACATAATGAGGGGAATGTTCCTGCTGTTGATGGGCGAGCTATCCCATGCCAGGTCTACGCTACTGTAAAGGTGATGATTGCGTAGGCTAAAGGTGATGTGTTCCGTGATCCGAGAAGCAATCAGTTCTTCCGCCTTCTCCCTGCGCTCAATATCCTTCTCCAATGCCTTGACCTCATCCTTTGGCATCTTGTCCAAGGCTACCTTGCTCGGCAACTTGGCCGTGAAGAGTTCCCTTAACCGCTCATTGGTGGTTCCGTGGGCCTTTAGTACATCAAAATCAATCATATCTAGTCTCTACTTCAGAGCGTTCCTGTAGGTAAAACAGCAGGGCGATGTAGGAGGGAACCCTGCCTGTCCTCATCCAACCCTTGAGTCTGCCCACGGGGATGCAGCTTCGGGCTGCCAGTTCTTCCACCGTTACATTTAAAAAAGCACAACATCTTTTAACCCTGTCCCTATCCCAGCCCCTGAGAACACCAGCCTTGTCGTGGATTCTCTCAAGCAGGAAAGTTGTGGTGTTAGTAGCTATCTTTTTTGCCGCCCATTACCGCCATTACTGGAGATTCTTCTTCATCCTCGGCCTCCTCCTCGTAGTCTGCTTCGGCGTGTTCCACAGATACATCCTTGATGGAGAAGACAGCCTGTTCGTCAGTTGTTTCGTCCAATGTGGCAGTAATTTCCATCTTGCACTCATCACCGGGAGCCTTGCTTCCTATGTACTCAGCCAGCTCCTCGTTGTCGGCCAGGTCTAAAACTACTTTGTCCGTCATGTTGACCATTCCTGTTTACTACTCAATTTTAGGGTAACATTCAAGGTATTCCGCAATGAATTAAACTGGGCCTTGCGTCCGCTGCCTTCGGCAACCTTGAGTTATTATTCAAATCCAGCTTGAACATGGGGTAGGTAATGGAGTCAAACTTGTGGATATACTTGCTCCGCTTGGGCTTGGTTGGGTCTTTCTTGTCAGATTCCAGATTCATTAGCATATCCACAGAGTTGGTACACATTGCCGACACATAGAACTCATCCTGAAAGAGCTTGCCTGATAGCAGTCTGACCCTCGCCTCGACGCTGCCCTGCCCCTTGGGGCATCCAACCATCCTGATCCTCCCATCGCTGTATCTCTCAAAGTCCCAGCTATCGTAGCTTCCTTCACCGCCGGGATGCCATTGGTTGATAGCACTAGAGTCGGTGATATGTTCATAGTAGAACTCGGTGTCCATCTTCTCGTTCCAATAGTCCATGCGCTTCATTATCTGCTGGGCCAGCCGCTTGTACAGGTGGCGTTCACCTAGATAATCCACCTCATCGAACGCGATCCAAAGGTTTCCCCTCTCGGTTGGTATCATCTGAAGGAAGGTCACGGCAGAGTACACCTGGCCCAAGTCATACCCTATGATGATGGGATGCCCCGGCTTGGGCATGAGTCCCTTACCGCTTATCTCGTCCCCTTTCTTGTGTAGTTCAGGCGAGAAGTATTCCTTGAACAACGCTTCACCTGTGGGCCTGTCCACCCATTCACCCTCAATGAGTCTGCGCCACTCAATTGGGTCTGACTTGAGGATAGCTTCAAGACTCTGGACATAGCCGGGAGGCAACCGCTTGGCGTTCTCCCGCATGGGTACATGGTAAATCTTGAAGTTCTTGTCGCGCTTACCCTTGTCATCTATGCAATCCTCGAAGAACTGCTTGTAAACCCAATGGCTTGGGCCTTCAGGGTTACAACTGGCACAGTATTGTTGTGGCCCCTCTATCCCTCTGCGCCTACCTAACTGGGCCGCAGGGTAACGGAAGTATTCCACTCCATCACATTGGGTAAGCTCATCTACATAGCAATGGCTGGGGGCTGGGCCTTTGATCCTAGTCTCGACTGCCCCTGCGTAGGGAATCGAAACCAGAAGCAACTTGCTCCAGCCCCCGAACCGATTGCGTATCCACCTGTGTCTGTCCTTGGTATTGGGGTCGAGCTTGGATACCGTGTACTCTAGTCCTATGCCTTCCTCCCATTGAGGGAGTACCAGCGTGTCCAGATCATGCCAGATACCCTCCGCACCTGTACGGATTGAAGGGGCAAGGATAAGGACTAGGGCATTGTTCTCTTCGTAGGCGTGTCGGGTCAGCTTGTGGGCAAAACCTATCGTCTTACCGCTACCTTTCTCACCGTATCCCAACACATACTTTGACGGGTCGTTAAAAATTTTCTCTTGGGTTTTGTTCAGGTCAGGATACCACTCTGTTCGAGCTGGAGCCGGTTCAGTATCCATTACAGCAGAAGCAATGGCCTCAATCTCCTCTTCAGACAGGTTGGTTTTACTTGGCATCCTTGCTGACCTCGACCTTACCATCGGTCTTAATCAAAATGTTATTCATGGGGGCAAACCCCGGCTTGCCTGATGGCCTCTTCCCTTGCTGCTCCTCGGACTTCTGCTTTATCTGTGCATCAATCAGCGCACCCTTGATGACCTCCCTGTTGATCTCGTTCCTTAATTTAACAGTATTAAACAGGGCATCATACAAGGTCTGCTCCCTATCCTGCTCCTGTCCCTCTGCCAGTTCACCCCTAATTTCCCTGAACACCACACCTAGCTCCATGAAATCCTTGAGCAATCCGCCCGTGGTCATCTGCCTCATCTGGCCGAGGTGTGCTGCCGCAAAAGCTGATGTGGCTATGGCCTCCTGCTTACACTCACCCTTGATACCCACGGCCTCAAGCCCCCTGCCTAGTGCGGCCTCCTCCTCCTTGAGCTTGGCTACAAACTTATCAGCGGGATCAGGGCGATGGATCACATCCGTTGAGGTGGGAACCTTGACCTCCCCGTTGCCCCATCTGGCATTAAACTCTGGGTCAGTCTTGATTAACTTCGTAACCTTGTAATGGCTGACGCCGACGAGCTTGGCCGCTGTATCCACCACACCGTTGGCCTCCTCCAATGCAAGGTGTATCGCTTTGCGTTCGCCGTTAGTCAGGTTCATCCAGCTATGTAATGCTTGGAGGTAGTATTTGTAGTGCTATGCCCCAAGTCTTCTGCAATCTTAGCTAGGTTGCCCCCGGCTTTCTTCGCCCAAGTAGCAAAAGTCACCCTAGTACAATGGAAACTCATGCCCTCGAACTCCAACTTCTTGAGCAGTCGATTGAACTGCATGGAATACTTTGCCCTGTTGCCGCCTAGAAACTCTGACCTTTGCACCGGGAACAGATAGTGTTTGCTGGTTTTTTTGATGGACTTGATAGCCTCGCGCAATTCCATACTCATCGGCAGGGATACCCGCTTATCCTTCTTGTCTGTCCATACATTGACTGATCTGGGGGTGAAACAATCCCACTCCAGTTGAATGATGTCACCAAGTCTCAGTCCAGTTTCTACACCTATAACGATAGCGGCCTTCCAAAAGTTAGGGCATGGCCCATCATTTCTACCCGTGTCACAAGCCCAATCCAAGTTGCTCAACAGGTATCGGTACTCTGCCTTGTCGAATGCCAGCTTCTTCTTTGTCTCTCGTTGGGCGTGTCTTACCGACCTGATGTCTACCCTAACCATAATGGCAGGGTTTCCCTTCACCCAACCTTTGGCCAAGCAATAGTTAAGAAACATCTTGAGGCAAGAGAGCTTGAACTTTCTTGTTGATGCTGTCGTTTCCCCTCCTGCTTTATTTATCCAGTTATGAAGGGTGACTTCGGTTATCTTGCTCAACTTCTTTATACCCATGTCATCCATAAACCTGTGGACTTCGTAGTATTTATTGTTGATCGTGTTATCTGAATTGCCGGTTGCTTCTTCCCATTCCAGATACTTATCTAGTGCTTTGGTTATTAGTTCCATATTTCTGCTACCTTATTTTTTAATACTTTCTGCCTAAACTCTCTTCGCTTTCTTTTAAGTGCTATCTCTTCCTGCCTTTCTATTATACCTTCCCTAATCTTCTCTGCCTTCAGCTTAATCTCTGCAATCCTTTTCTGCCTCGCGAGGATAGCCCTGTCTTGGGCGTTAATGTTGACCTGTGCTGACCTAACCTTGCCGTTCAGCAGCCTGATCTGGTCATTGTAATCCCTTATGTCCTGATGTAATTGCTTCTTCCTCTCCTCTCTCTCCGTGATTTCCTCTTTCTTTTCCTCTGTTTTCCTTGTGTGGCTCTGAACGAACTTGTTGTCCTCCACTCGTTTCCGAATCTTTTCCCAATCCTGTTCTTCTAGCATAAGAATCCCTCCAAATATTTATCAACGGGCTATAGTAGGACTCCCAAAGAGGGTCGCGCTTTAGATAGGCAAACCTCCCTCGCTTCCTTACATAGTCCCTTACTCTTACCATGTGCTTGGCATTAAGAAAGTCGATGCCGCAAGCCTGTGTGAACTGGCGGAACCTTATCAAGTCCACCCCGTCCCAGCTTGTGCGCCTAGACAAAGCCATTATCTCCAGCACATCCAACCCACTGCGCTTGGCAATATCCTCATGCGATAAGGCTTCCCAAGTTCTCGGTGGAGCATTGTGTTTAGCCAGGAGTCGGCATAGTACAGGGGGAAAATCCCGCACCCTCTCCCAGAACAACCGTGTTGCTCGCATAAACTTAGGGTAACGGAAACATTCCCCGTGTCAAAGGAATTTATATTACCCTTGAATCCTGAGAGCGGGGTGGAATGATACGGAGATGGACAAGGGAGATCAATGTGCTGCGCTAGTCAAGATGCTGGTTAATGCTATTGACTATTCCACCAAGGAGTTCGATCTCACCAACGCACAGGTCGTAGGCTCCGTTGAGATAGCCAAGGCGATGTACCTTAACCAATTGCTGTGGGGTTCAGCAACGGCAGAGGATTTGCCTGAAGGTGAGTATGTCTACGAAGATGAAGAGGAAGAGGAGGAGGAGGAGGAGGAAGAAGATGACGAAGGTGAAGAGTGGAAACACGCATGACATCCTACCAGAAGACTACCCCGATGAGGACTACATGGTTTGGTTCTGGTAGTTAAACCGCCAGCGATTCCATTGTCTTAACCCTGTCCGCTACCGGCTCGTTCTTCCAATCCTCGTCTGTGTAGTTCTCGTCGGGATCGAAGTACTCCCTCCACAGTTCACGGTTGCTGGCAATGTGATACCTAGCAGCGTGTGCGTCTATCGGCTCCCAATCTTCATCCTCCCAGCCAGCAGTCAACCCATCCTCGCCCAGCGTATCATTAAGATACTGAGCCTTGTGCCGAAGCATTGCGCTATCGTTGTAATCGAACTCACCAACCCTCCATACCTCTACCTCGTCGCCCTTGTGTATCTGCAAAGTTGATCTGTCCGTACTGAACGCCAACTCGCAACCCTTGTAGTCTGCCCTTCCTTCTGTTTGACCAGCGGCAGTTGTTACTGGTGTTAACTTTATTGCTTCACTCATAATAATTAGTCGTTCAGCTCAGGGTTATCCTTGTCTAGCTCGTCTGCTACTTCTTTGACCTTTGACCAATCGAATGTGTCGGGGTCAAGCTCGTCCCATATTTCTCCGCTCACCGTCCCGTTATGCAGGGGGATTGGGTAGACATAGGTAGGGTTCTTGCCAATGTAGTCATCCTCATCGTAGAAGTATTTCTCCTGACACTTGACAAACAACCAGTTGCCGACTGCCTTGTGCCGTTGAATCTTGAACCGCTCTACTGTACCCCATCTCTCCGATAGGTAGAGGGCAACGAACTTCTTATCCTTTAGCTGTTCTGCTTTCATGCTGTTTCCTTTCTCGTTAATGCGTGGTTAATAACTTTTAAGAACTGACTCATTGCCTCGACCAATACCCTGCCTTGCTCTGCCTCTGGTGAGGTGCTGGTAAGGATTAGGTTGAGCTGCTGCTTGTCGTTGATCCGCTCGATGTCATGTCTGATGGATACAAGAGCGGCCTCCATGTGGTATGCACTCATGCTTGGTTCTCCCGCAATAATTCCAAGCCATGCTCCCAGCTTTCACATTCAATAGGGTCGCCATTAGTGTAAATCATGGCGGTAAAATCATCATACTCAACCAAAGATAAAGCACTATCCCCGTAGCCAATCTTTTTTATTTGAATAACTCTCTTGCCTCTTTCGGTCAACTCGCTGTGAGCTATATTGTTTGATAACCCGCTTTCTCGTATTGCTTCCTTTAAAGGCCCATCCTCAAACTTAACCCTTATCGTCCTGTTATCCCCGAACCCTTCGCCTCTCTCATAGGCTTGGAACTCTGGCGAATCGTACTCACCGCTTTCCTCATTAAGTATTTGTATCTGAAGAGGGGTGGCTTCGCCGTTGAAGTTAGGGGTAGAAACCAATCGGTCTATGACTGAACGTGCGGCTCGGTCTATGACTGAACGGGCGGCTCCCTCTACCCTGTATCCATCAACAGGCAACTTCCCTATCTCTTTTACATCCTCATAAAGTTCATTCCACCATTCTACCTCATGCGAGCAGCCTGTCTGACTACTGCTCCTGTACTCCTCCTCGATAACTATGTGGTCGCCATCCCTCTTGAGGTAAGGGGGGGTGTTTTCAGTTATCATTTCAACTATTTGATCCGCACCAGACAAGGCACATTCTATCGCCTCATCAAGTGTGTCGTGTTCTATTGGCACTTCATCACCGAGTGTTTCAAACGTGTTTATTGTTCTGTATTTTTTCATGCTGCCTCCTCCTTCACTACGATCTCTACCTTGGTTATCATTCCATTCTCATCCTTGGTTACGTTGACGCTGTACATTCCATCACCATAGGTAGAGAAGGCAAAGCCAGCACCCTCATGTCCTTGCGCTAAACGAAGCGGCCCACACCTATCCTTGGTTAAGGTTGCCTTGCTTGCACCAGCATAAGAGAACTCACCAACTTGCTCGTCGTATTCAGCAGGGTCTATCGGTTCCCAATCCCCGCTTTGCATGAGTTCGTTGGGTGTCTTGCCTGTTGCCTTGAGTGGCTTGTCGTATGCCGTGAATGTTTCTTTAACATCGCCTAACATATCGCCGCCTTCTTCTCCGTAAGCGTAGATGTTTCCATCCTTCGACCTGTACTTGCGGACGCTGTTGTACTCGGCATCAGCTTTCCACATGCTCTCTATGTAGCAGGGATCACAGATCATTAACTGACCCGAATCAACAGCGACATAGCCTACATTTTCTGTTGTTGTTTTCATTGTTATGCTTTCATTTGTAGAAGAAGGGGAGCGAACATAGAAGCCACGGAAATATTCACCAGCAAAAAAACATGGCTTTGTTCTACAGGATTTCCAAGCGTTCAGCGTAGTAATGGGGCTAGTTATGCCTAGCTGGTGTGACGCTGCGCCACGATCCTTACTCCCTAACTCCCTAGTCCCAACGGTGTTTTACCCATTGAGAAAATTCTCTGTTAGGATTCTCTAGTTGTATGGGGTAGATGCTTTCAATTTTCTTGGCTACCACACCCTCGTAGAACTCAGCATCGACTCCCTGTAATTCATCATACAATCCCTGTCCATCCGCAGACCTGTGGGAACAGAAGAGTCCATTGGTTTTGAACTCGCCTATGGGCATGGTCGGCAAGTGATTCTCCATCTCTGCCCTGCGCTCCCAGTATTCCCCTTCCTTCATTATGTCCAGCACTACGAGCGTACCCTTGGCCTTCTTGTGCCTCATGTGCATGGCCTCACAATCCAACCACTCGTAATCCTTGAAGGTGTTCTTCGCCTTGGCAATGGCAACAGCAAAGTTATCCCGTATGGTCAGGGGCGAGCCGTGTCTGTTCCACATCTTGCCAGAATCCAAGTGAAGCATCCCTCTCCATCCGTTGTACTTTGCCTCGTATGCCCAGCGGCCCAGCTTCGGGAGCGGATTGTCCAGCGGCCCTCCGTTAATAGGTCTGCAAGGGTAAGAGATCAGGGTCTGTGTTTCTGTCGTATACATTTAATATGTTCCTCAAGTTCGTGCTGAAGCGGCCTATGTAATACATCTCAAGATCATCCATTTGTTTTTCGTTCACTATCACTCCATTAGGGTAGTGGTCAGGAGTGGTGTTCACATATCCCGTTGGCCTGGCTGCGTGATCCTGCGGTTTTAGCTTGGGCGCACCGTACCGACTTACACCCATCACTACCAAGCAATCGGGATGATCCTCGAAGACCGCCTTCAACGCTTCCTTTAGTGTTCCTCTGTATTCAATCATAGTTGTTTCACCCACCGCTTCTTGTCACAGGTCGGGTGCTTATCTTCTCTCTCTCTACTGTCCCTATCCCATGACTGACCCTTTGTTATGTGGTCAACATGAAATCCTGCCGCCTTGTATGAAACACCATCCTCCTCATCCAAGGTGTAACTAATGATTCTCTCTGCACCAGTAGCCTTGGCCGCACGACAGGCAGCTCCAAGCAACATCGATGCACCGTTCTTTATTCCCTTGTCCATCATTGCAAGCCTTGTGATCTCGAAGGTGGTCCCGTCATCTAGGTTTCGTGAGACAGGCCGACCTACGGTGGTGACACCCAGTACACCTATGTCATCCTGTAATGCCACGCCAAACTTCCATCCTTGTGGAGGCTTGTGATGCCTGTGCCATTTCTTAACCAACTCGAACGCTTGCTTTTGGTTGATGGTTCTGAGGTGCAGCTTGCCTACTGTTGAGATGAACCGATCAGCCATCACCCTCAAGGTTGCGGACAGTAAGTCGCGCTGGTTTGTTTCCCTGTCGAAGTTCTCAACGATGCTCTGGTTGTGCTGCCAATGTATATCATTCACCATTGATCTCCTGTTCTGTTGCTTCCCTTATGTTGTACTCGTCATCTCGGAATGATGTATCCATGTCGCCCATCCTGACTGACTCCTCGCACGTTTCATTGCAGTCATCTATTTCTTTCTGGGCTTCTTCAACCGAGTCGAACAGTAACGGCTTACGTCCTCCGCTCCCGTCACACGAATGGAAGGCAACCTCGAACTCGTTACCTATCATCATCTCTACTACATATTTCATATCCCTAACCTTTCCTTTACGTCTGGGCCTGTTATATCTACTGGGCCTACATTGTCTGAAGCACAACTCTCACAGAAGTGGCTTTCCCTTTCGTTACTTAACCAATCCTGTCGGTGATAAACCCACACCATCGTGCCTTTAGCTAACACATCTGTGCTACCACAATCATTGCACACCCATGCTGTGATACCGCTCCATACTTCTTTATTTTTCTTACTCATATTAATACCCCGCCAGTTCCTCAATGTCCTTGGTTTCCCAGTGGATTATAAAGAGCTGGTTAGGTGATGGGGTATCTTGACGGTTTGGCCAATCGCCTTTCATCTCCTTGTTCCATTCCTTGATAAACCAATCCTCTCCAGCACCCGCCTTGATGTTCAACGGTTCTGGTTTCCACATAGCGATGTCCTCGTAAGCGTTGAGTCCTAGCCATGTCCGTTTCTGTTTGCATTTACTCATCATCTTCCTCCATGTTTACTTCTTCTACTTCAACCTCAGTTCCACAGGTGTCACAAAACCAATCGTATCCATCTGCCTCACTCCAAACTGCCATCTCCTGATTGTCCTCATCCCAATAACCGTGGCACATAATGTGAAGATCGCTTCCGTGTGTTCCGCATTCGCTACATTTTTTTCTAGTCATTCTGTTCCTTTCTGTGTTTATCTATTGGTTGCAACCCGGCCCGTGTGGTTGGAGGATCAGAGACTACGTCAACGGTTCGCACCACCGTCTTTTCAAAGTAGTCACTCTCGCTGTCTCCACAAGCAGACCAATCACCCCGAAACAACTTCTCTTTTGCTTCCTTCACGGTTTTCGCCTCGACGTAGTAAGTCTTTTCGTGAACGACGTAGTCATCCACAGTCAGTTTATATTTTTTATTATCCTTCATGCTTTCTGTTCCTTTCTGTGTTTATCTATTGCTATTACTGTATGCTTTGCTGACCGACATAGCCCCCAGTAATCTGGGTCGAAACCAAGTTGGTTCCCGGGAACTGCGACAGCCCCGTAACACTTTGCTCTTGAGTATAGGTCATCCAAGGTAGTCATGCCTTTCTTATCTATGTCATCCTCACACAAAACCTTCTCTGAACTTATGTAGTAGTGGCTCTTTGTTTCCCTCACCACAGGAGGTGCTTCTTGTTCACACATAATGTGGTCATCGTAATATACTTTGGGTATTCGTATTAGGTTCATAAGTTTCTTCCTAGTTCCACCTTCATTCCTATCTTGTCTTTAAGGAACTCGTACTCGGTTTGAGTCAAGCTAAGGGTGTATCCTTGACTCTTAATCTCGTAGTACTCCCTCCAACTGCCAACTTCAGTTACATGAGCAGTACGGCGTAGCGTCTCAAACGGATCACCTTCCTCCGCACTTATCCGTAAGGGTTTCGTTTCATCCACCCACAGTATCCCGTCTTCTGTGTCTTCAGGGAATCTGCCACTCCAATCCGCGACCGCTAATCGACCAGGCTTTGGTGTCATTATACCTTCTGGCATAACCTCACCCCTGTCTTTGTCGGGCCATCTCCAGTTAAAACAATCTGATCTCCAGCGGAAATACTTACGGTCACCTCCGCAGATACAGTCTTCGTTATTTGTTTCGTAAGGATCAGTCCCGTGATACAGGCATTCCCAATCTCTGTTTGTGTATTTTTTTAGTTTCATATTACTTATAGTTTTGTTCCATTTGTTTCGTCATCGTTGTTCCATTGGTCCTCGTTGTAGGAGTCGTTGTCCTTGGTTCGTTTGTAGCTGATCTTGCAATGAGCAAACCAAGCTGACCGCTGATAGGTTCCCTTGGCCAAGGTTCCAGCTAGTTTCACTATCAAAGGATGAAGCCTTGCCGTCAGGGTTGAGGTTGGCATCTCTTGTCCGCCCTTATGCTTCACGCACAGATGCAACATCTCATGGATTAGAACCGTGATGAACGCATCCTTCTCCTTGATGCCATTGAACACCTTCATCCAGTTACCACTCCAACAAGCGCGGCCCCAGCTTTTGCCACCCGTTATTTCATTCTTGCCTAGCACCCTAGTCGCACTGACAAGTGAGAGCTTCACCTCTTGCGGGGATCTACTCTTGTTGTGGTAGGCACACACCGCTTGAGTTGAGTGTATGATTGCCCGTATCTCTTCCCGCTTTATGTAGGGGGGAAGCTTCCCGTTTATTGTTATCTTCATAGCTTACTTCTTTCATTTCTTCACACCATTCACAGTCCTCTTCGACTTCCTTCCACTCACCACATATCTTGCACTCCTCTTCTTCGGGCTGTTCCTTGCCGCTTCCGTTACAATCAGGGCAGCAGTAGCAGAGGGACGATTCGCTCTCCACATACTGCCGGCCACTCCCGTTACACCATTCGCATTTCATGTTAGTTACTTAATTATAGGGTATCGGTAGGACTTATACTGTCCCACCCTTCTGTATTTTACCTGAACCACACCAACATCTGTGTCACCCACCAGTTTCTTGAAGAGTGATTGGCTGATGTCGAGCTTGCGCCCCTTGTGGTACAGCCTACGAGCAGGGCCACGATCCCACACCACACCTCGAACCTTCTTCCCGTTGAAAGTCAGCTCAAGGATTGTGCCGAAGTCGTAGTCCCATGATGCGATGACTGCTAGGTCGGGGTTGAATCCCTTTCCGTTGGCCATCGGTAAACCCCTATGCTTCTCGCCGTACCATGAGCATTCAGTTGATGCACTTCGGCACGACACGGTTAAGCACAGGGCCAGCGTTAGTAGTATGTTTCTAATCATAGTTTTATCTCCGCTCTCTATAGTCATCCCACATCCATGTAATTTTTCTTTAGGTTTTCCTTTGCACATCTAGCCATGTAGTCATCCCATGCTTCGCCTTGTCTCGGTGGCACTAGGCCAGGGCATAGGTGATCGTCGAACTCAGGGTTACTCATTACCGCCCTGCATATCTTGCACACTACTGTTAGTTCACTATCTGGATCGCTCATTTACTACCTCCTCTCCGTGAGTTTCGCTCCAGCTCCTGCTGTAGTCTACCCCTTCCATGCTCCTGTTACTGAAGCAGGGAGTGCCACAGTTCGCGCACTTGTGAACCAGCATATCGCCAGCAACCATGCCCCAGTATATCCATTGATGTTTGCATTCTTTTTTCATTGTCATTTGTTAGTGTAGTTTGTAGTTAACATTCTCAATCCCACGATCCCAACAGGCACGGCAGTCTAGACACTTGCCGCCTTGCTTGGGTGCAGGACAATCGAATGAGTTTTCTTTAGCGACACCGCTCGTCACCACACCCAGCCTCTTGGCCAGTACTGCGGGTGGAGGGGCATCGATCTTCATTGTTGATAGGCGAACAGTCAGGTTGTCTGGTAACCGCGCCTTACTTACCGACTTGGTTATGACCCCGTACTCTCTGGTCGGTAACCAATGTGTTGTGTTGGGTGTGCTATGGCATACTTCGAGGATGTTATCCATGTGCCAATCACCTTGGATGTCCCCGCTGTCGTGCCACCTGAACCATGGGATGCGCTTGACCAGAGTAGTCATTGCGGTCACCCACTTGGGATGCTTGAGCCTCTTGTGCCTACGCCCTTGCGCCACCTTCACACAGTTCCACGAATAGCAACCCTTCATAGCGTAGCACTTGGAACATACAGTCCCTGCTACCTTGGTCAGTTTGCTGCCGACATTGCATCTCTTGGCGGGTAGGCCAAAAGATTTACCTGGCATCTTGGATGTGTCGCTTAACGCTGCACTCCCTGCCCCTACTATTTCATTAGCTTCTTTTACTTTCATAGGTATACAAAAAGCCGCCAGCTAAATGCCAGCGGCCCGTCTCATTTGTTGTTGTTAGTTAGTTAGTACAATCCTGCTGCTGTGTACTGATCTACTATGTGTTGCACATCCTTCTGTAAACTAGGGTACGCTTTCACAAGATCATCCCACGGTATTTCCTCCCACTCACTGTAGTCTTCAAGGATAGCCTTGGGAGTGTAGACCTGTCCCTTGTATCTGCCTGTTGCTAACTCTATCTCAATGTTCATTGCGCCATCGTCGTAAACGCAATGCCTTACCAACAGGTTTATTTTCATAGTCTTATCTCCTGCATGGCATGATCACTCCGTATGCTTCACCCCCTCTGGTTGTTACCTTAATGGCACTCATCCCTGGGGCTTCTTTATGGAAGTGCAGGGTAACAGTCCTTTGCGCCTTCTCTTTGCCGTCGTTGATTGCCTCGGCTAAGTTGTGAAGTAGCTTGGCATCTAGGGCTACGCTGAAACCCCCATCCAAGTTGGCATCCTTAGGTAGGACGTTTCTCCAATGAGGGAAGGGTACATGATCTTCAGTTGGTATCTCCGTTTCGTCATCCAGTACAGCTCCACCGTAGAGTCCTATGTAGGCCAGGTCGTTCTTCCTCGCAATCTTCCTAGCCTTGGTGATTGCCTCCGTTGGCAACAACCTGACACCGTTCTCGAACCTGTCACCATTTAGCTCAACAGGCACAACCGCCATTGCCTTGCCGTTGGTTGCTATTGCTACCTCATCTTTCTCGTCCACCAATACCTGTTGTAATGCTGCACGGCTGGGGTCTTTTGATACTACCTTTTCTAGCTTATATGTTTTGTTTATTTTCATTTGTTATCCTTTCATTAACTCTACGTTGAACACTTGATTATATATTTGAGACAATGCTGCCTCGTTCCTTGCCTTGTTGTTCTGATACCAAGACACTATCTCTTTCAGCTTGCGCTGTGCTATGTGAACATCAGTCTCCATGTCATCGTAAGTCAGGAGAAACTTCCCCATCATTACGCCTTCATGTAGTGCTGTCTGTTCCTCTCCATTATCCGTGGCATTACACACCACTGCGTTGATCCATGTTGCTTGTTTCATGCTAACATCATTACTGCTTCCTCTGCTCCGTAGACCGTGCTCTTTTCACAGTCCTCACACTTGAGCTTCCGTGCATCTGGTTCGCACCCTCCCTGTACTGAACCACACCACAGGCATAGCCCGTCATTAGATGTGCCGAACATACAGTCTTCAGCTAATGCCATTGCCGTGTTGCATAGCTCCACTCTCTTTTCTTTCATTGGCCAACTCATTACTTGATCCTTATGGTTGATACGAATGGGCAGATAGTCTGCAACTTCTTGTTCTCTTCCACGCTGAACAACTGATGCCGTGCCTCATGGAAGGATGCGATCGGCTTGTTCTTTGCCTTGAATGTGACTGACTCGTCCGCCAGCCCGTGCTTATCCTTCAGTGCAACCAAGTCATCGATGAAGTCCTGCGCCTTGTCGTATGGTATCAGGTTGCCATCGATCTTGATCTCGAACATCTCTTGGAACAGGTCAGGCAGCTTGGGATTGATGTCAGCCAGCACACTTGTGTCATCAAGCATCCGATACTTTGATGTCTGCAATGCAAGGATGTCCTTCACTCCCACATCAGTCTGTATCAAGTAACCTTTAGCTGGTTCTATCTTTCCGTTGTTGTTCTCTAGCGCATGGTCTGCTGCTGCTTCAGCGAGTTGCTTTTTGCCAGCTACAAACCTATCAGCATTTGGCTTGTGTCCGACAACGGATGTTGCCAACGCCTTCAGCTCTCCCGTTGGGTCAGGGATAGTTGCGTAGTCGTTTGATGTTGTCTTCGGCGCAGACTTCTTCAGCCCACCGAAGTTTATCCTTGGTTTTGTTTTTGTTTCCATATGTTATTTACTTTCTTTTAGGGTATCACCTATCACTTGTTTGCATTGAAGAAAGCCAGGGCGAACCCTCTCGGCGTATGACTACGCAGCTCCTTCGTTCTCTCACTCTTCCCTCCGTACTTAGCCCACATCTTTGAGCCTTGCACAGGAGGTAAGTCCTTTGTCTTTGGTTCCTCGAACTGTCCCCACAACCATGTCTCCTTGGTGTATTGTTCGTCGTACTGTTCCTCTTCGGGCAACCACCCAGCGAATTCATGTGGCTGAAATGTGTACGCCTTCTTACCTATCCATCGCTGCACCCTGCCTACTGGATTCTCAAGCACCCACCATTGAGGTTGGTAGATCATCACCGCTCGGAGACAGGCATCCACCAGAGCAAGGGCTTCAGTTAGTAGCGCAGGATCTTTATCCTTCCACCACCTGGCCCCCGCTGCGCTGAACTCTGTGCATGGTGGTGCTGCCAGTATACCGTGGATGGTTGCGTCCCGCTTGGCCTTGGCTCCAACGTAGGTCTGCTTACTGTCCCTAGCGAAGCAACCCTCTGCCTTGAGCTGCTTGTATTCATCATCAGTCAACAGGTCGTTAACCTTTAGCTCAGGGATGTCACCGGCATCAGTCACCCTGTACTCTAACTTTTCCAGTAAGCGCACATCATTGCCACGCTTCAGGTCTATCTGGATCACGTTGTACCCTGCGTCCCGGTATGGTTGTGACCATCTGCCTGAGTAGTCGCAGAGTGAGAGGATGAATCGGTTGCTTGGGTCTATGTCATGCTTGATGAACTCAGCCATCGATCCCCCTTATCTCTATCAACCCCTGCTTGTAGGTTGCCTCGATGTGAGTGGACCCCTCGAAGAACTGCTTCACCGTCCACCCTGTGATGTCGATGATGCTGCCCTTGCGCTTACCTTTACGCTCCGACACCGTGCCGTACCCCGTGGTGATGTCATCATCCTCCAACAGGTGCAGCTCCAGCACGGGAGTCTTGCCCATGTTCCATACCTTCTCGAAGCAGCGGCCAGGTGTGAACCCATGCTCCCTCAATAGGATGTTGCTCTCTATCCAGACGCGAGCGTGTTCCTGCTTGCTCTTCTGGTCTTTGCTTAACTTATGCTTTGATGTTTTATTTTTCATTGTCTGTCTCTCCCTTCATTCACGCTGTTGTTGTCGTAGTACTTGGTTGTTGTTCCTCCTCCTATAGCTACAGCCATTGGCGGCTGCGCCCCATAGAACTCATTCATCGCATCGATCTCCTTGTCGTACCTGTCTTTCGACGGGCAGATTGTCAGGGTTCTGTCTCCCTCTGCGTATGTGACTATCATCAGGCCGGCAGGGTTTATCCATACACCGAAGTACCAAGCGTCCTGATCTGTGTCGTACTGCTGCCAGCCTTCGCTTGCCTTGCACAGGTTCCAATCGTACAAGGCTCGACTTGCATCAACATACCTTTCCCTCTCTATGTTGCCGTGCTTGTTCACGGTTTGCTCATCATTGATGGTCTTATTCTTCCACCAATCTGGTGTTCCTTTGTTAGCTTTCATTTTCTTTTATGTTGTGAGGCCATAGATGTTGAGGCCGTGGCTTCTTCGGCCCTTCGTACATGTGGTGATAGAAGTACTTGTAACAGTTATCATTCTTCTCCCAACCACTAAGCACCCAGCGTCCGTTTACTTTCACCTTACCGTATGAAACAGCAGCACCTTGCCGCATATTACGGTAGTACTCGTTTTGTTCCTCGTCACCAGCACGACAGTCGTTGTCCACGAACGAGGGATACCACTCATCCTCAATCTTAACATCAACAGGGATGTCTTCGATGTCCTCGTACTCATGCGAGATGCCCCATCCATTGTAGATCGTGCCAAGCCACGCTTTTGGGTCAGTACACTTATGTTCCCACAGGTACTTCTCCCTCTCGAACTCCTTGTCAGGTATCTTGTCGGGGATGTCGCAGAATAACCAATCAGCTTTGCCCTTGGCTCCTGCAGACGAGACATATGTTCCGTTGTATCCGTTGTACATAACTTATGAGTAGAGCATTACGCTCAATGTTTTATCGATGTCTTCAGGGAACTTGTGTCCCTCTACCTCTGCTTGCTTCTTTACCATGTCGAGCAAGTGCTTGTCCGTGAATGGAGCCTTGTCATGCAGCTCACGGTCATCGAAGAATGCAAACTCTGGATCACTATCCTTCCACTCGCAGTCATCCGTTGCGTTGCTCTTCAATGCCAGCCAGACACGGACATAAGATGCCAACCTCATGTCTACCAATGAGTATCCTTTCCTCTTCCTGACTCTGTTTATTTGTTGTTCCATATCTCTAGGTCGTAGGTTGCGGGGTCACGATCATTGCGGTAGCAGAAGCCCAACCACATATCCTCTATCTGCCTGTACTTATGAGGGCATTGAGGTGAAGCCTTCGGTACTCTTGCCTTGGGGTACAGCTTGCGAAGAAACCGTAGAAGGTGAGTGTCTAACACAGCCATCTTGCAACCCTCAACCGAATGAAGGAGGAAGAGGCTCGCAGTCTTGAGGCCAACGCCGTATGCGCCGGTAAGTATAAGCCTTGCATGGCTCGCGCCTCGGACAGTAACCAGCGTGTAGTCCAGGTTGAGAAGGAGTAACTGGCTAAAGGCTTTTTCCATCAGCTTGTACTTACCCAGCTTCGCCTCCTTCATCCTATCCATCAGCATCCCTTCTCTTACCCAGTGTTGAATCATCGCAAAGGGGGTAGCCCCCCAGTATGGCTCAAGGTTGGGTGACCTGTCGTGATGAAGGAAGTACTCCAGTTTCTGCGCCTGTATCTTGCTGCTCTTGCCAGCACACAGCACACAGAACATAAGGAATTCCTCCAGCTCATACTTGCTGCGATGGTAGTCGGTTATCTTACTTGGCGTGATCATAGCTTTTCTATTCTCTTGTCGAGTTTCTTCTGTTCAAACAGCACACAAGTTAACGTGGGTGGCCGCTCGGAATCTGGCAGCTCATAGAACTTGTCGTTATCAGTAGCCAACGCCTCTTCATACACCTCGTCAGATGCGTACTTGGTATCCCCAAGCCCGAACACCCTCACGTTTTGCACAGGCAACAGCGACGAACTACCATACTTTCTCTTCGGCCCGTGATGCTGGATGTCTACACATTGAGGTGATCCACCGGCTGTGTCTGGTCCATAAGATACAAAGCCAAAGGTGACCCTCTCTCCTGCTGGTGTCCTGACCGTGATAGTAGACCCACCCTTGGGCAAATCTACTGTCAGGTGTGGTCCTTGGTTGAACCTTGCAAACCCCTCTGCCTCTGCCTCATCGTGAGGAAGCTCTTGCGTTTTGAATATGCTCATCTTAATCCATCCTTTCTTATCGATAGGGTGATCGACTTGTTCACTATGTCTTGTGCCTCCTCCTTGGTGAGGCCGAGTCTCTCATTAGCCTTGGCACAGATTGCTTGCGCCTTATCCAATGTGTCCCCCCATATCCAAGGCTGTGACATAGAACCACTGCCTTCTAGTGGGTAGTGTCCCGCCTTGTCAGAGTAGATCACGCTTGGGACATAGCCCCCGTGTTTAGCAGGGTCTTGCGTTATATCTATGTGGTAGCACATCTTAATCATAGCCACATCCTCCCGATAATCAGGGCTGCGATTGTCGCTCCTATGCCAAACCCAGATAGGAATGCACACCATGTAACCTTGCGAGCCACATCAAGTAGCTCCTCGTATCTCTCTAGTGTTATCATTTTCATATGTTACTTGATCTTTTTTAGGGTAACTCTGATCCGATTAAACCACCAGTCTGCAACGGGCTGTGTCGCAGGAACCGGGCGAACCCTGGCATCCTCCAGCACCAACTCCCCTTGCTCTGGCCGGCACTTCCTTTTAGATGAGGTTGAGTTCGACATAACACAATGCGTCATCCTCACGGCTGAAGAAGGTGAATAACAATCCCTTGACATAGATCATCCACTTGGGCTGACCGTAAAAGGATTCCTCTATGACTTCGATGTCATCCTTGTGCATATCTGTCCTTACTTTCTTCTTAACTTTCTCTGGCATAACTAGCGTTTCTTTCTGGAGTGGTTAATAAAAACCCCCAGCACATACTCCATGATGTACCGGGGGAATTGTTGCGGCCCTCAATTGGGTGCTGCATTGCCTCTTTGTCTAGCCTAGCAGCACCCTATGAAGGTCGAAGTCCTTGTTTGTTTAGATCAGCTTACATTTCTATCCTTTCACCATCACCATGCCAACATACACATAGACCCTGCGTTTTCCCATACCGCACCACTCCGTGCGCCACTCGTATTCTTCTACCCATGTTGTTTTTTCGCGTTTCATTTGTAATACACAGCACCCCTGTATTGATGCTGCCAATCGGGACTCTTGTATCCCGGCACTTTCGTGATCTTCAACACAACCAGCGGAGATGTAGCCGCAAGTTTCTCACCAGTATGCACATCGACGTAGTCCTCGTCCCGCCTTGGGTTGTACGTTGCCTCCCTCAACCCGTGACACTTGAGAATCTCCGAGTCTGCTGTCGCCATCCAATCACCTGTCACCCAAGCATGAACGGACTTCTTTCCCCCGCCAAGGATCTTAAGCCTAGCCTTATGGTTCACATGAAACCTTGCGTTCGCCAAGGCAATGACACTCTCGTACCCAATCACCTTCCCAGCGGCCAGCACAGAAAACACATAGTTCCCCTGCTTGGCTTGGTTTAGGTTCCAATAGCATTTAACTCTCATGTTTGATCTCCATTTGTCTTGCGATAATTTTTGCGTCCGACACCGCCTCTTCGCGAGTGGCTCTCTTTAGATCAGCCGTACTGTATGGCTCTGCGTATCCCTCCTCTTGCCGCATGACTGCCCACATCCAGCCGCCCACAGAATCCATAACGGTGACAAACCATTCTCCTGTTTTCATTGGCTGAAGGGGTGATGTTTTTCGTTCTCTTTCTCCCATTTCTTGCAAGCTTCATCGAACTCCTCAATGTTGCTGTACCCAAACACTTCGCCCAATACAGGGTGGATGAACGATTCCTCTTCGGTTTTCTTATCGGTGTTCATAGCTTGTGCATCTCCTCGCTCCCCCTGTATGGGGACACATCGCTGCCACTCGGCGTGTATCCACTAATGTGATACCCCTTGCCTTCATTGTAATAGAGCTTGGCTCCTGTACTGAGCATAACCTCTACCCCTTCCGTCCGTAGGTCTGTGCCATTAGGGTGTTCACTCCTGTTGGCCAGCCTCATCTTTCGCATGATTGCCCCTGCTTTCTGGGGGCTTATATCCATATGATACATAGCTTATCCTTTCCTGTCCTTTTAGTGATCCACTCTGTGCGGATTCAGGCCCTCACGCCTCGTCAAGGCAAGCACAATGTGAGGGAAGCCACAAACCCATCTCTGACATGGGCCGTGGTTGCGTATTTGAATACCCGTAAGGTATCACCAGCCTACATTACCCCAGTAGACACAATTCTCGCGTGTAAATCTACTTGGGAATGACTGGATTTGGTGAGGCTACAATCTACCTGTTGCGTCTCACTCTTCGTGACCTTGGCTCGGTAGGGTACAAGTGACTTGCTTGCAATATTGTATCCCTTGGCGAAATTTACGACCCGCCAGGCTATCGATACAGTTCTTGCGTAAGCTGATCTGCTTCTCAAGTAACCATCCTTTGGTCAAGTGTCCCGCCGACTTATGTCCTATGCTGGTTTATACGGCGAGCATCGTGGGTCTGCTAAACTTTCCCACTTCGAGTACCCATCCCGCTCAATCGCTGATCCTGAAAAGAACCGACAATTCTTGCGTGACCTTTCTGATGCTGACTATCTTTTCAATAGCCGCTAAAAATCTGAGACGGGCAAAGGCATAGCTCTACTGCCACCGTTTGCAGTCTGAAAATTTCAAATCACAATCGGCGCAAGACACAATCCACGCGCAACCCGTCCGGGCCTCGTTTCATCGGTGACAAGTGAACAAAGGCAAAGCCAATGGCGGAGAGCGCAAGCGTTTGAAGTAATTACAGCCAACTTGCTAGGCTTCCCCGGTATCGTGTGAAGCTTCCCGGCACAATAGTGACGGCCCACACGGGAAAGGTTTGCAAATCAACAGAGCGGCCAAGGCCAAGCCAAGGCAACCGCGCTACAATCCGCGCTTTATTCCTCCACCGTGGCGATTCTTTCCCGTTATTACCAAGTTGCCGTTAAAGGGTGTCAATCTCCCTACACTCGCCCGCGAACGGGGATGCTAGGCAACGGGCCGAAAAGGGGCCGTCGGTGGATTCTGTCAAAGCTATTTCAATGAACGGTGTTTCTTGGCAACGGTTTCCCGTTGGGCCTTCCCGCCACGACAAGGCGAAACACAAGGGAAGGGAAAAGGGGCAGGGCCTAAAAACTAGGTTGCCCCGTGCTTGGCCGCTACTTGGTCACCAGAGGCTTTTTCTTGCCCTTGGCCTCTGCCTTGGCCTTTTTGGCTGCCTCTGCCTTGGCCTCTGCCTCTGCCTTGGCCTCTGCCTCTGCCTTGGCTTCCTCTAGGTTAATTGCCTCTATGGTTTCTTCCTGAGTTGCCAAAAGCAGGTTCAGTTTCGAGATGTTGCTTTCTGCCTTGGCAACCTCTTCGGCAACGTGTGAGCGGACTTTCTTGGCATCCCGGCAGAGTCCCAAGTTAAACGTCGAGGAAACAACGTTCACAACTTCCCCGGCGATTATTTTTTGCCGTTCTTTTGTGGTGCTAATCACTTGGCCCCGGCTGAATTCTGCCGTTAACTGCGTTTGTGCTGAGTCAAACAATTCCTCAACGTGTGAGGCAGAAACCCGCCCCAAGTTATTGTCGGTGATGAATTGGTTCTTCCTCATCCCGCTGTGGATTGCAACACTCCGACCGTCAACCTGATACACTCCTTCGCTTTTAATGAACTGCTTTTTCATAACTGTTTTCTGTTTTTTTCCCAAGTTTTACAACGGGCATCGGGGACAGCCCACAAAGCTACGGTTGTAACCCTGCATTCTGCCTGTGTTCATTGGGTTTTTGCGCCGAGTGTTACCCTATGCCCGAAGGGTAACGTCCAACCCATGAAGCGAAGGGGGGGCAAGGGGGGGCGCGACCTGGCGGCAGATCGTATATATACATCTCACATCTCAACTTTCTGGCTAATTCTATTTTGAAACTGCCTTCTGTTTCGTGCAGCATAGTGCCGTGAGACTATTTGGCTTCAGGTTATCGCGTTATGAGGAGTGGGCTGCTGTCTTGCGGGAAGAGTTAGGGGGGGCAACGTGGAGGGACGGGTTGAGGTTGTGCTATACTATGGTGAGGACAGGGATAGGAGGAAGAGTTGAGCCAAGAGAATCGTTCGTACGCAAAATGCGGATATGTCGCGGGTGCGTTTTGTTTGATCGCGTACTACGGCGTTGTCGTCCTTATAGCGGGAGTCATGTGGGTTGTGGATGTTATATGCCTTTTAAGGCGGCGATAGGAGGAGGCTGCTGGCTGGATGAGAATTACCCTGAAGACAGGAATGGGTGGAATGACTTTGATGACGAAGACGCATTACTATGAATTGATGGTTGAGCACATAGGGGTGCGGTACAGGATAGGGGCTGCTTGTTTCCCTGTGGATGACAAGGGGTTTGAGATGAAGGTTTTGGTGAGGAGTCCCGTGCCGAAGGTCGAGATGCCCGTTGAGGTGGCGGATTTGTGGGAGGAATGGTTAGCGGATGTGCGGTCTGACTTTTTTTCCAAGGCAGAAGTCGCTAGGTAAGTTTGTTTAGTATCTTCTCTAGTCTCTTGTATTGGCGCATGAGGTTATCTTCGGATCTTATTCGGGACATTTTATTCAGTAATTCCCCTGCTTCTAGGAAGGTTTTACTTAATTGTTTCAGGTGTTGCCTGTCTATTTTCATCGGTTGCTAACTTAAGCATGGTGGTCTTGAGTTTTTGGGATGCCTTGAGTCTGATTTTGTAGGTGTCAGGAACGTGGGGGAGGTTTGAGCGCATGATGTGGGGTGTGAATACGCCGAGGTTCTCGAAGACTACGGACTTCTTTTGCTTGAGAGCGTCGACGATGTGTAGGGGGATGGCGCGATAGACCTCGTATACTACGTCCTTGGGCAGTTTAAGTTGTTTGGCTATCTTTTTGCATACGGAGCTGAGAAGAACCTTGTTAGTGGTTCGTTTCGTCGGAGAATTCATTGGGGTGGGGGTGTCTGATTCCATTATTCTTCTCTAGTAGGTACTTGTTATTAACGAGGTATTGCTCGACATCGTGGGCATCGTTGAAGCAATCGAGGCAGATGTCGCCTCCAACGGAGTAGTCCCGGTAGTGGAGGGGCTTTTCCTTGGAGCAAGACCAGCACTTCTTGACTTCGCCTCGTTGAGTTTTGGGCAGTAGCCGTATGGATGTTTTTTTTAAGCTCACTACTTCCATATGCCTTGTTCCAATGCGGATAAGATTGTGCCGTAGTTATGGATGTCGCGTGAGTTATCCTTGATGGATTCGTTATTGGGTTCCCCTTTACCTTTCACACGGTTGGCTAGGAGGTTCATCATGCGTTGCACTTTGTCATTTAGGCGTATGGCAACACCCAGCATATTCATGTCCTTATCTTCAAAGGATGCTATGTTTTTGCTGCCATAGTCTTGTTGTTTCCTGTCGAACAGGTCGATGCACTCCAGGGCTATAGGAATGATTTGACGGCCCATTTCGGTTTTGATCTCTAGTGATCCCGCTATTGCTGTTGCTAGTTCTTCGTGGTTCATAGTAGTGCTTTTCTTATAAAGTCTGCTGAGAGGAAGTTCCCTGCTTCCCCCCGTAGGTTTCCGTCTTCTATTAGTTGTTCCAAGCCACCCTCGAAGAAGAAAGTAAGGAGAGACTTGATTTCTGAAATGTTCTCTATCGTCTTTGGAAGTTCGTGGTTCAGGCTGATGCATACGGCTAGTTCCCTTTGGTAGATGAAGCCTTTCTCGACGCAGAGATTATAGTCCAGCACTGCCATTTCGATGATGGAGCAGAGTAGCTTTTTAACGGCATAATCGTCAAAGAATTGGGGATTTAGATTTAAACTTTGTGTACTCTGGGATGAACTCAAAAGCTACGCTTCCTCCGCTTGCTCCGTTTCTGTTCTTGGCAATGGTTAGGTTGATGTTTTTTGTGTAAGACTCCTCTCCCCAGCTTTCGTTTTCTTCTGGAGGCTCGAACAGGAACATGCAGCAGTCCGCATCCTGCTCCAGACTGCCGCTATCTCTGAGCATCGAGAGTTGTGGTTTTCTGTTTGTTGCCTTTTCGGCTTCTCGGTTGAGTTGGGCTAATGCAATTACGGGAACATTAAGTTCTGTTGCCATTAGCTTGATGCCTCTGCTTATTTCGCTGACTACCTCGTATTTCCCTAGCTTTCGGGTTTCCTTGGTTCCTTGTAGGAGTTGTATGTAGTCGATGATTATCACCCTTACTCCGAAGTTGTTCACATATCGACGGGCTTCGGATCGGAGCATATTGACGGTGAGGTCTGTTCTGTCGCTGACGTAGATGGGTAGCATCTTGACCTCTACGCTTTTGCTTATCTTCTTAAATTCCTGCTCGGACAGGGTTCCTTTGTAGACTGTGGTCATGTTCAGTTCGCCGTGACTTGCCATGAGGCGCATACCTAGTTCCTTCTTGGTCATCTCTAGGCTGAACATTGCAACGGGGTTACCGGCCATGAGGATATTACGGGCTATTGACAGGGCCATAGCGGTTTTCCCCTGACCAGGGCGACCGGCAAGGATGTAGACTGCCCCTTCTCGGAGTCCTCCCAGCTCGTCATCAAGCGGCATGAACCCAGTTGGAACACCCCAAGGAGTTTCGGTTTTGTTGTTAAATCTCTCCTCAACTTCCTCGACAATTTCTGTGACGGTTGTGTTGAGTGTTTCATCCACTGTTCGACCCACATGGTCTTTCATGTCTAGGATGAAGGTTTGGAGGGATGAGATAATGTCGTCAACCTCCCCCGTGCTGGCCCCTGAGATAGCCGCCAAGGCATTTTCTAGCTTCGCCTTAGTCTGCCTTCGGGTCTTGTATACAAAAAGCTCTGAGAGCCAATATCCAGAGTTGTGCTTTGTAGGTGCTGAGTCTTGCCATTCCGTGAGCGCGGTTGCTCCTCCTATTTTATCCAGTACGTTGTTGTTCCGCAGCTCATGGACAGCCTTTACGGTTTCGATCTCCTCGGAGCGTTCGTGCATGGCTTCGAGGGTTCTGAAGACTTCGTAGTGTCGGAGGTCAAAGAACCAAGCTCCGTCTACGCCAGCGGATATGGCCTCCTCTATGCCACCGAGTAGGCAGCAACCGAGTAGCCCTTGTTCAGCTTTGTGATTGAACAACTCTTTCATGTCCGTTTCTCTTTTGTCTCAAGTCGATAATCTTCTGCTTGATGTCTTGGGCTTCCATCGGGTTGGAGAACTCAAAGTGCTTGAACTCCTTAATCAGCTTGGCCTCTTCCATGTTGTCGGCGCTTCTGGCCCAATCCAGATTCCTCTCCATGTTGGCTGGTCTGAACATACAGGTGGGGTTGAGCCATTTGGCTTCGTTCTCTGTGCCTTTAAGCTCTTTCACCTTGTGGTCTATGACTTCCACCATCTCTTCCTTGGTAAACCCTTCCTCAAGTCTTGCCCTGATGGTTGTGAGGTGATCGCTGCCAGCGTGATCCTTGTACTGCTTTCCTGCTCTCTGGTTAAACTCGGCCATTACCTCGCGAGCAGCGGTTAGACCTTTTTCACTCAAAGCATTTTTGGGTTTTTTTACCCTCCTATCATCTCTTCTTTCTTCTTTCTTCTTGTTAGTGTCCCACGGTGTGTCCCACGGTGTGTCCCCACGTTTGTCCCCAAGTGTGTCTGGGTTACCTTGGTAGGATGACCAGTTTAGCACCGTAATCACTGTCTTTCTTGTGTACATTTTGCGTCTGATCATAGAGTCCTTTTCCATTGTGGCCAAAATACGGTTAACCGTGTCCTTATTTATGTTGAAAAACTCGGCAACCTTGCGGCAACTGCACACCAGATCGCCGGGGTTCAGCTCCCTGTCTTCGCCAGCTATTCGCATGACATAAACCTTGTGAGATGCCTTCAGCAAAAGGTAGTTCCAGACAGCTAGGAACAGGGGATTGCTTGCGTTGGGATTATCCAACACTTTGCGGAATATCTTGACGTATCCGAGGCTCACCTCTCCCTCTTTAGCCAAGCCATGAAGCCCCTTTTCTTTGGCCTTGAAACAACGATATGTGTGTACTCGCAGTCTTCGGGGTTTTTTGCAGCACGGGACGTTGCCTTTTCGTATTCGTGGGAAGTCAACATCAGGTGTCGGTCCCGCCATTCGCCTCGCAGTTGCTCCTTCACTACCCCGTACATATAACTCGCCTTCGCGCCGGGACGGGCAGACTTGTTCACGATCGGGCCGAACTCTCCTATTTCTATCCTCTTTTTGTTCTTCATATCTACATTTAATGGAGAGCCGAGGTGTTTCATGGGATGCAACCAAAGCGGGGAGAAAGCTATAACAACCCCGCAACCACCCGTCCGCAGTTCTCCTGCGACACCATTTCCTCGACTCTCCCACTCATCAACAAACCTCGGCGCACCGCACTCACGGGGCCGAAATTCTCCCTCCCAAACAACGGATTGCAGCCCAATGTAGGGGGGGAAGGCAGTGCCTCACATTGTTGCAAGGTTGTCCTGCCAAAATTCATTCTTCTTCCCAACCGTATCCATTCCACCGCATATCACCCTGCCCACACCAGTTGCGGTGCATTGGCTTCGGGTTAACTTTATGCCTGTAGTCATATTTCAAGGGGTCTGGGGATGGGTGTTGGAGTTCCAGTTCCTCTGCCTCGCTAACAATGAGATGAGCCGCCGCTTCAATTCGCCCGTCTTCAGCCTCCCTGACAACTGCCCTAGCCTCTTTAAGTTTTTTTTTAGCAGCTTGTTCTCCTTGGCCAGGTTTCCGAGCTTCATAGCCTCAAGCCTTCTTAATTTTGGCACCAGCTCATGCAGCTTCTCCTGTGCCGCCGTGAGCTTTATGCTGTAAGCCTTGTAGTCCGCAATAGGCATTACACAAAGGCGGTTGCTCATCAGCCACAAGTTAACCTCTTCAATGCTAATCATTTCCCTTCTCCGTGATTCCTCCGCATGGTCATTGCGTTCGCCCACTTCTTCTGTTGGGCCAAGTATAGTTCCTCGCCCCTTAAAGGGGTTGGCGGTTTCTCCTTACTCTCCCCCGTTTTCTTCCGCTTGTTTGGCTTCTTCATTGTACTTATGTGCCTCTAGCCCCCACTTGTGAAGTTTAGCATACACATCGCTCAGAAAGGCATTTACGCCCCCTCTGTCGGCCCAACCTAAATCCGCGGCGGCTCGGCCAAGGACTGTGATCTCCTTCTCGGTGAAAGGACTCGGTACTGGTTGTTCGTATTCCTCACTCATGTCAGTCTGTAAAAAGCTATTCTCACGCAGTAACCCCTAATGAAGGCTACAAGTGCCAAGACAACTCCCATCCCGGCGTTTTCGTGCATCCTTATTTCGTATCCAAGCCCGTGCAGGAGGAGGTAGACGAGCACTAGGTTAATGAAGTACCCAGCCACCACGTTGGTCGCACTCTCTAGCGCATGAAGTTGTCTTGCCGTCATACCCCGCACATCCCTTCGCACTCATCGTTAAACGAGAACACAGCTTGGCCTCGGTCTGTATCCGTTGACAGGTCTACTTCCCTGAGGGGGGCCATAGACTGATGCACGAATAGCTCGGATTTGGTTTTGCCGTTTCCGTGCCGCAACATCTCGTCAACCCTGATGGCCTCTTCCCACCCTTCTTGGTCGTGGTCCTTTAGTTTTCTCCATTCATGGTTGGAGTGATAAGGGCAATAGACACAAGCGGATCTCGGTGGAGTCGGATAACCGTTCTTTTTCATCCACTCAATGCAGTCTCCTCGCTTGAGCCGCTTCTCTATAAGGGGAAATCTGTGGTCTATGTACGGAACCAAGCTCAACTTCGCTCTGGTAAGCTCGTCCAAGCTGATGCCTATGTATTGGGTGCAATGAACGCCCTTCGCTCTCTGCATTCGCTTTAGCCCCAACTCTTCTCTTATCTTCTTTTTGATGGGGGCAATCTTGTAGTCCAGAGTGCATTGTCGGTTTAGGATTCCAACTCCACCAGTAGCATAGTCGCGGGTATACAGAGGAGGTGAGGCAAACCTTTTCTTTCCTTCCACCCCGTCCTCCAACGCCTTGGTCAAACCCCCTTCATGTTTCACCGTGTAGACAGGAAACGGCAGTTCCTCCTCCAGCCACTTCAAAAACGAGTACACACTTGACGGCTCCGCGCCTGTATCTGCGAAGACACAAAAATCCACGGCTGGCGTGATCTCTCCTTTTGCTGCCATTAGTGCCATTGCGCTGCTTTGTACTCCTGCTCCTAAACTGATAACCGTTAACTCCCTCAAAGATGATCCCCTCTAACCATTCTAAAAAAATCATCGCCAAGCATCCCCACCATCCACGGACAAAAATCACGATGAAGGGCAGCTATGGCCAACTGGCCCGTCTTCCGGTCGCGCAACGCCTGGTCAACTGCATTCCACAGATGAGGACGCTTACCCGCCTTAACCTCGAAATGGAAAATAGGCAGAGACTCGCATATCACATCAGGAGAATCCTCGCCTCCTCTGAACTGCTGTCCCCTCCTTGCTGGGTATCCCTCATTCGTGCAGATGGATGCCCACTTCCTTTCGTTAACTTTCCCCTTCATTCGACTGTTGATCTTCTTCGGCATAAAAATTCACACTTGGCTCAAGCAGTCTCAGCCTGATGCGCTCAAGGACTTGGACGATTTCTTGATTGCTAAAAGTTGCCACCTTTGTTTGCAGTTCCAAGATTGCATCACTCGCCTCGTCTAATGTCACTTTTCCCTCTCTTCCCTTTCCAGAAAGTCATCCACGCTCAACTTTGATTCCTTAAAATCTCTTATCATCTGCAATTCCTGCCATGAGTCAGCGGTGTACTCTCCAGTTAAAATCTTCGCCCGTATCTTGTGGCTCAAATGCTTGTTGACTGTCGTTGTTTCAATGTCGTAACGAGGAAACTCTCCTATTGTTGGTGTGCTTGCGTCGTTCATTCAGGTTTACTCATAGTCCCTCCAGTTTTTCTTCTAGTTCTACAATTGTATAAAGGCACTCCCGCACAAACTCCTCCGCTTCTGGTGACGCATGAACCGCATCATGGAAACCGTCAGGATGAGCTTTTATCAGGTCGTTGGCGTTCTCGTACCTTACGCTTACGCACCCGCTTGTTAGCGAGAGCATCAGCAATAGCGTCATCAACCAAGTCGCGTTTTTCGTTCCTCCTGACCCTTGCATTGGCTTGCTTGATGTTGCGTTCGAGTAATTCACCGATCTTCCTGAGTGCGGGAATGGCCTTTAAAACTACAATCAACCAGCTCATCCGAACTCGCTGTCGCTGTTATCCTTCTTTGAAGGCACGAAGCCGCATTGCCCGATTAAGACCTCCAGCTTGCTGCGCTTTTTGCCTGTCTCCTTGTCATCCCACTCGTCGTTGCTCAACCGGCCCGTCAGCCAAATCGGATCGCCTTTCCTGAAGTGTCCGCTGATGAACTCGGCCTTGCTGCCGAATGCCTTACAGTCGATGAAAGTGGTGTCATCCACCCAATCGTCGCCGTCCTTCTTTCGCTCGTTCACGGCAATCCGAATATTAGCTATCGAAAGGCCACCCTTGCTCTCGCGTGATTCTGGGTCAGCACACAGCCGCCCTATCTCTTGTACGTTATTCATTTTATTAGTCTCTTTTTACAGATTAACCTGTAGTATGGTTCTCCCCGCTTCATAACATGTTCTGCGGGAAAATCTTCTTCGTAATCAAGGCCGCGCAGTTTTCCTGCAACCACCTTGCAACACTTTAGAAATTCATCCTTTGCGCCACCCTTGCCGTGCTTGGCTTCAAGCGATGGCTTAACAGCCTCCCATGCGTCTTTCAAATCTGGGGCTTGCTCTCTTCCTTTGACTAAAGACGATGTCCATCCCGGCAGCTCACCACCCGCTTTAACGTGTGCGACTCCGAGCTTCTGCATCCCACCGCACCACGCCAGAACAATGTCTTTAACCATGAGGCCACGCGACAGCTCTTCTGGTGATTTAAATCTGGTTGGCAAATCCTCACAGGTTATCAACTTGACCACTTCCATCAGCTCATGGTTCACCGCCTCACAGGAATTAAGTCTCTCGCAGTATTGGCAGTTCTTATTTGCTGCTGGCTTGGAATCAGGGGACATCCTCTTGGCCAAGATTTCCATGACCAGGCATTTGGCTAGGTTGTAGGTTGTGTCCCAAGAATAGGTGCGCCGTTGGTCCTCCCAGATGAGGTGAAGTATAGCGTTGTCTGTATCCGTGATCTCTGGCCACATCCCCTTCTTGGCCATGTTAAGCAAGGCAAGCGCATAACCCTCTTGTTGGGCCAGATGGTCGGCATCCGTACTAGCCCAACCTGTCTTTAAATCGAAGATGTGGAGCTTGCCTTTTACTACTGCCCACGCATCAATGAAGCCATAGAACATGGTGTCGTAGCAGACCTCTGTTTCGCAATGGATATATGCGCTGCCAACCTCTCGATTGAGGCTGTCTATTGAGTACTTAGCGTTCTCGTCTTCAGCCCTTATTACCTTCTTTATCATACCCCAGACCGTTGTTGCGCTCCTCTATGTTTTTCTCAAATATCTCATGCCGCTGTGTTCCCCTTTCGGCAGCATCGCTAGACCCTCCCCTGTTCTTGAACAACGCACACAACTCCCACTTCGGGTAATTGCTTGGGCTGTAAGGGTGGTGTCCCCTCTCTCTGTGTTCAGTTTCTGGCAACTTTTGTTTTCTCCAGTTCTTTCTGTAGCGATGCGTTCCTGAGCAGGAGATTGGCTATCCTCTCCTTGAGGGCTTTGTTTTCCGCAGAGGCAGCGTCTTCCTCGTCCATTACGGGGTTGAACCGGCTTTGCTTAATCGGGTTTGTGTTTTTCATGTAAAAGCGTCAACGAATTGAGTGATCTGCATACTACAGATTTATTGACTTGCAGAATCCCTCTAGGTTCTTGGCAACCTTATCTAAAATATCAGATGGCAGATCGCGCCAAGTCTGGCCTTTTTTCAGGTACTTGCCGCCTTTAAATTTTAGATAGTGATTAGTGACTTTGCCCTCGTTGCTCCCAAATCTCGCTTCAAGCTGCACGATCACCGCTGGCTTACTGTCGCTGTCTTGCCGAGTGAAAGGCTTTATTTTGGCTCTATCGGGCGTTGGTTCTGGCTCGTTTGTTGGGGCTTCTGGTACGTCCTCCCCTGCGTAGATGTAATGACCGAGTCCGAACAAGGCTAACCCCTTGACCAAGCACCGCATTGTCGTGTCGCTGACTTGCCGGGAGCTGGGGTTCTTGATCGAGTTGTTTCGGTTATCCATGACGGGTAGCCACATTGTTCTCCGAATGCCGTTGATAGTTATTTCCATCCAAACGGTAGCCGTGCCGTCAGGGTGTATCTCAAACGGGTACTGTTTAGTCTCATGTGAGGGGTCAGCGAAATACTTCACCTCGAACGATGTGTCGGGAAAATGTTCCATTGCTATGGCCCAAGCCCACGGCCACGACAGGTACTTCATGTTTCCCTTCTTTTCGATTTGCTCGGCGCAATCTATCGGTTGTAGGACGCTCCATACTTTCTTGTGATCTTCCATTTTATATAGCTTTTATTGTGTTTTTCTGCTGAAACTCTACTAAATCCACCTCTCTAAATTCGATTGGCGACCTCGGCCCATATTGAATGTAGGTCAGCCTTCTTTGCTTCATGTACCTTTTGAGAGTCCTAACGGATCGGTTTAGGTATTTTGCTGCTTCTTCAATAGTCATTTCTCATCTTTGTCGAAGTACCTCTCAATGGCGACCCGCAGGAAATTCGAGACACACGGGTTCCCGTTCTTGCGCTCCAGTTTTGCCCCTGCCTTAATCAGCCTGTCTGTCTCCCTGTCCACGGCAAACGACCTGATTTTATGATTCAGCCGTTTCCTCTTTTGTTGCACGGGGAAAGGTGTACCTAGTTTTAATAAGTTGCACAACACTTTTATTCGTAGCAAGTTGCATATTTTATTAAAAAACTACTTGCATACTTCAATACTTAATGTAAAAGTCCTGTTTTTGGTGCTGCCTTTATTAAGAAAAAAACTTTCAGAACGGGGCGTATTATGAAAAATCAAAAGAGACAACGGTCGATCCGACTCACAGACGCCCTCTACTCTTCGGTTGAAGAAGCCGCGAAGCAGGACGGGATGAGCTTGAACGAGTGGATAACTTACGCGATACGGTTCCAATTAAAGGAAGGGATTGCCGGTGGTGATCCAGTTGACCTAGATAAAGTGGGGGAACTGGCAAAGGCTAACTCTATGGATAAGCTGACAGCGGCTATTGAACGCTCGCAGCGCGTCTTTGCGGAAACGAGAAAGGAATTGGGCCTTGACTGACAGGAGACGGACCGGCTAGTTAACCCCCTCCTATTCTCGACATCCCTATGCACAAATGAATATTTTATTATGAGAGACAAAAAAAACACAAACAACGTGGCGCATGGAATAGTGCAGCTTTTGGCAAACGACGAAGCAAATCACCAGTGGCTCAGAAAACATCTAACGATTATGGCGAAATACCTGCGAGGGTCGGCCGTCGCCTTGTTGCTGTTGGTGGTCGGCGGGGCCGGGGGTGGCTATTATGTCTACAAGCTCGGAATTGGTTTCATGGGGTTTGTGCCGAAACATTTGGGCGAGGCTTCGTATCAAAAGCTGGTGGAGGAAAAGGCTCACCTCGAGATGCGAATTGTTGTCGCTGACGCCATCATTAACGACACCTATTCAGAACCACTTCATAACACACCATATTCGACACTCTCGAAACATCAACAGCGGCGAGTGTTTGAAATCGCGTTTGAGGCGGGGTTGGTCAACATCCTCAATTGGATTGCGGGTTCACCGGAGGTTTTGAATCCATCGCGCAGGGCCGTGCTGGCCCAACGAATCGATGACCTCAATCGAGGTGTAGAGACACCATTTGCTCGCCATGATGGTATGTATTACAGGCAGAAATATTACGACCTCAAACAACACCATGAAATCGACCTCCACCCAGCATTAAGTGAGGACGTTGGGGCGAGGTCCACCACACCCGAAAAACCCTTAAAAAAGGAGGCAATGTGAGGGGGCAACAGACGAGGCGTACCAACATAAATATTCGCCGCCGCAATAAACTTTTTTACGCGAAGGTGACAGAGCAACGGCGCGATGAGGTGGCTAACCATACCCAGATTAACAGGGCCATTAAACGGTGTTACCGCTGGTCAGCGTTGGGATTAACAGCGATGGTGCTGGTGACGGGGCTACTGGGCTACGAAGTATACGCCATCGTGGTGGCGCGAGCGGAACTGGCCAAGCACATTGAGAATGGCCGTGCGGCGAGCGAAAGTTTACAAAATGTCGATAAGAGGCTGAAGGCAATTTATAAAACGGAAGACCAAATGCTTCAGTCATTGGAGGGGCTAAAAACCCGTCACACCGACCCCAAGACCGGCGAATTGGTGTGTCCAACTTGCAATCGAACCCTCTAGCCGACCTTCAAGTATTCCGCGTTTCCAGACATTGGGACGGTCTTCCCCCAGTAAAACCGGGGCTTTCATGTGGTTTTTTCCCTACGGGCGGCATGATGTTGAAATACTCTATCGCGTTATCCTGTGGTATGGGCCGCTTGTAGCTCGCCTTGAGTTCGCGCACGGAGTTACCGGCGATTAAGGAGGTTGCCTCTTGATCTCTGAATGCGGCTATGTGCATTGAACAGAAGGTGTGGCGAAGGACATTGACCTTACCGCTTATCATTTTGAGGTGTTTCTTCTTCCGGTTCCTGTATGTCGAAGGGTTGACGGGTAGTACCGCACCGATCTGTTTCCTTGGTTTCGACTGCGCCCCTACCATCGGCATTAAATATTCCTGATCGGCCACATACTGCAACCATGCGAGAGCATTAGGCGGTAGGTTTTTCAGATTAACGTCGAGTCTGTCCAGTTGGATTTCATTGAACCTCTCCTCCCCCTTCTTGGCAATGCCCTCTGGAACCTCCACCATCGGATGCTCAAGGTGAACCCAATCCCAAACCATCTTTTGCGCCTCCTCAGTCCTCAACCCGCAGAACATGACCAGCACTACCACCGCCGCTAGATACGGGTCTTTAACAGCCGCATATACCACAGCACGGGCTTGTGCGACGGTGAGTATGACAACCGGCTTCCTCGGAGACTTTATGCGCTGACATTTTTTGAAAGGATTCTTCGGCCCAACAGAATAACCCAGATCATCCATCCATATCCACCATGTGCCACCAGTACCAAGCGTGTGCCGTTGGCTCTTGGGTGCGAGTGGCAGCGCCAAGGCCCACTTGTTTATTTCATCCGTCCGAAGCTCATGCACCTGGCCACGGAATTTACCGCTGATCCGCTTGAGGTCACGCCGCCAACTTTTGAGCGTTCCCTCGGCGCACCCCTCGGCCTTCTTGGCTTCCAGAAAAAGGAGGATACCCTCAGAGATGTCGAGCGGCTTCAGCGGCCCCTTGTGCTGCTCCGCTAACTGGACTATCTGGATCATGGGCATCCCCACCCTCTTGGCCAGCTCCGCAGCTTGCGCCCACTCCACCCGCTCTGACTTGGAGAGTGACTCCAGATTGAGGCTCTGGGTTTTGGTGGCGTGTTTGAGGTTCTTCAGCCGATCTTCAGCATCCTTGTATGCCTTGCAGTAGTGAGGGTTTTTGTACTTGCCGTTACACTTCTTTGGCTGCTTCTTGTTGCATTTAAAGTTCTCCTTTTGCCTTTTGCCTTCAGCGTCATAGTAGTAGGCACGATGATATGCGTCTGCGCCTTTTTTTCTTTTTACAAATTCAGTTAATATTTCCACGCACGAAACGTGTGGGCAGATGTGGGCAGAAATCAAGCACTATCGTGTCCCGGCGGTGTCCCTTGATGTCGTTGCAAACACTCAGCAAATAACCAAATCAGTTTAAAATGGAGGAAACAGGTTAATTGGGACGGGGATTCGACTCCCCCCGCCTCCACCATTAGAATATAGGAAATAGAGAGATTTGGATTTGTGTGGGCAGATGTGGGCAGAAACGGCTAAGTTTGCCTGTCACTTTTCTAGCTTTGGGATGGGGTGCAGCCTCCCCCCGCCCTTCACTTAAACTCTGCTTTCTCCCAGCAAACCCCAAGCGTTCTCGAACTGGTGGAACCGACTCCTGTTTCCTCTGTAGATTTTGAGCGTCTTCGACCCTGCTGACTCAAACGGGATAACCCAAAACTTACGAGAGTCCAAGGCGCAGCAGATGAAATAGTCTACCTCATGTTTGGTGTACCGCTTTTTCGCGGACAATCCCTTTGCCAACTGGAACTGATAATGGGGTCGGCTTGTAGGGTATGAATGAGGCTTCAGCGTTGCTTTAATCTGAATGCGCAAAAACCTGCCCCCCTTGGCCGCGATCAGGTCAAAAGGGGATGTGTCGGAAAGAGGGTGTGCTACGTCCCAGCCCTGTTCAATGAGCCTCTCGGCTACCAGCAATTCCCCCCGCTGGCCGATGGAGCGCACACCTCTTAACTTGTGGCAGCGACTTCCGCTTTTTGGACTGCGTGTTTCAGGAAAACGGACAGGCCCGATGTTACACAAATCTGCAACATAGCACCTAGCTCAATCTCTCCTAAAAAATACGCTGACAAACTTCCAGTTATGGCGGTTACTGCCCCCCACAGTGTTTTTGAACGTAGCATAATTTATTTTTGTTTAACCATTTGCCTAATCTTAATGACAATATACACAAGGCTGACTGCGCTAACGCAACACTTGAGGAAGGGGTCAATCTGCAACCAGACGTTCCCGATCCCCACCGTAGCGGTTGCCGTAACCTTTATATCGTCAAGAAGATTCAGGCGTTTCCTCTTTAGGCATTTCTATCGGCGGGTTATTTGCTGGTTCCTGGGCCAACCCAAAATGTTGGGCTAGAATCTGCACCGCCTGATCCCGCTGTCTTCCAGAGGGGCCATTAACGAGTGCTTGATCTGCGACCTGGGCCAGTATTTGTACCGCCGTCCGTAGTTGTTGTTGTTCTTGCTCTTCCATAACGCTGCTGTTAGCTGCCCGATTTTAGGGTAACATCCGTATTTGTCAAATTGCTTCGCGCCTTGATTTCCCTTTTCTTGGCTTCATCTGCCAGCTTTTTAACCCTGTCCTCGCACTCACCCTGGCATGTATCCTCGAAGCACTTTGAATTTTTACAGTGCATTTAGAACCTCCACTCAATCACCGAGATAGCCGCACTCTCGTCTTCTGTGTGCCTGACAAACTTTGACTCTGGCAACCACTCGTACTGAACCGTGTGACACCCGCACCCCAACCCCACAACTAGCAGGCCGATTAAGCGCATCACTCCTCCTCCTCTTCAGCCTCCTCTTCAGCCTCTTCTTCTTCAGCCTCCTCTTCAGCCTCTTCTTCTTCAGCCTCTTCTTCTTCAGCCTCTTCTTCTTCAGCCTCTTCTTCAGCAGTCTCTTCTGCGGCTTCCTCTGCTTCTTCTTCAGCTACAGCTTCCTCTGCCTCTACCTCTTCTGCCTCCTCTACCTCTTCAGCGGGAGCTTCAGCCTCCTCTTCGCTAGGCAACTCGCTGTAGCCGTCGCCTATGTTCATGCTTGCGAAGTTGGGCATCTCCCTGCTCGGTGCTGGCTCAGGGGCAGACAGTTGCGCTGCGATTCTGGTCTGCAATTCCAAGTACCACCCACCAGACCCTATCTGGTTCTCAATCCATTGTTCGGCTCCTGCCTCAAACTGGCCTAGTTCCACACAAGGGTTGATGCTAATACGCTCATCCTTGTATGCCGATTTGCCGCTGACCGAATCGGTTGCGGTGATACCCAAAATAACTGACTCTGCGTAGCCAGCTTGATTTGGGTGCGCGTGGTGG
>Ga0208299_1000125_pt1 | contig 73894 bp, 58 predicted proteins | sample 15_taG_FD_184089 | JGI IMG/M metagenome (GOLD analysis project Ga0208299, IMG submission 184089) | Marine viral communities from the Subarctic Pacific Ocean - 15_ETSP_OMZ_AT15312 metaG (SPAdes) (version 2) | ecosystem: Environmental > Aquatic > Marine > Oceanic | place: Pacific Ocean | collected... | reverse complement strand
CCCAACGGGTTGATTATTTATTGAATAGAGATCTGTTGAAACTTTTGCTGGTGCCGTTCCGACATGTGAGCCATTGATATAAAATTTGGTAGTTGTTCCGCTACCGACGATAACCATGTGATTCCAGTTTTGAAATTCAAGATAATTCATCGAGTATCCAGCACTTATATACCCACCCGTTGTATAAACACCCAGCGTGTTAGCGGGTGTGTGATGCGGACTTGAAACCACTCCCAAGAGTTCTGTTTGACTTTTTGCAATGGATCGCCAAGTGGTTGGGGCTGTCATCTCCGAAAACCACATCGAAACTGTCCAATCACCAGCCATATCTGGCAGGTTATTTGGGTCAGACAACACAGCTTTTGAATTGAGATTTGCAAAATCCCAATGTGTGCGGCCTGAAGATGTGCCAATTGAAACATCAGTAAAAGTTACATCCTCACCGATCTCTGCTGTCGCATCATCACAGTCATGATGAAGGACGAGGCCCAAGTCTATCGGGACTTGTCCTGCTGCATATAACTCCGAGATATCGGATGCAGTAAGCTCTGAATACCAGAACCTTAAATCTGACATTTTACCGTCGAAATAATATTTTTGAACTCCGGATTTCGTTGCGTTTGCACCGATCCAAAGTGTAGCTGGGGAATTCCATGGAATTCTCGAAGCTGCTGTGGTGCTCTCTAATGCACCGTCGACATACCATTTAATTTCCGTGCCGTTCCATGTTGCAGCGACATGAGACCATTCGTCTACGACAAGAGATACTCCGGTCCTTGCGACATCATATGCGCCTCCGTTGGCATTTCTGACGAACAGCTGTACCTGACCATCTGCCTGAAGAAGTACACCCCATGTAACATAATAAGAACCGTGCTGTTCATTATTCATCAGCCACGAATGAGCAATTGTATCCGGCTTCATCCACATTGAGAATGAGTATTCTGTATCAAAGCCATTATAGAGGTCATTATCGACTCCATAGTAAGAACTGTTGAAATCTGCAACTGGCAGACCAGATAGGTCGCCATCTCCAGCGAATGTCATGTTTTGTGCGCTGTATCCATCATAACTGTCCTGTAAATCTGCGATTCCAGAACCAAGAGGATAAGCTGCGATTAATGTATGATCACTTAAAGCCATGGCAAACCCTCCTTATTTGTTTTATTTATTTTCATATTAATCTCTCCTTCTTGTTAGTTAGAAATAATATTGCCAAACAAAGAATACTTAATTTTCTTTTAGTTTGGCGATGTTTTTGTTGAATTTTTATAACGTTTAATTCCTTCAAAAACGTCGATGGAAGGGCACATGCCTGCCCATCGGGTTGTATGTACTCAACCCGCACCCCAAAAGACAACAAAAGTTATCTTATTTTAAAAAAAAATAATCCCCGTAAGATTTCTTACGAGGATTTCGCCTTATGAGCAGTTTGGCTGGTCTATTTAGCTATCACGCCACAAATTATTTGACGCATACTTAATAATTTCATTGGCGGAGTCTTCGTTATAGCCATATTCTTCTATTAAGGTCTGAACCATTTCACCATATTTCTTCTGTTGTTTTTTATCTCTCGACTTAGATTTAGTAACAATTCTCGAAATCTCTCTAACAGATGTCAACAACTTATTTTCAATCGCTTCTTTGAGGGGGCCGTAGGAAGTCCAATCGATCTTCTCTTTCTTTCTCAATTTGGCGAACATGTAGGCCGTAATATCTGCTCTAAAATTTTCCCTTGCGGATCCAACGATTCCAATCTGCTCTTCGATAGAGGTTAGAAAACTTTCATCAGCGTTCATCTCCTCTTTTGTCGTCTTGTCCTTTACCTTTGTTCCGTTGACATAAGCCTCGGCATGATCTAAGTAATTGTCAAACAGAGATTCTGCTTGCTCTTGATACGCCGAAACAAATGCTTTTGTAATTTCCTTTTCGAGCATTTTCAAATATTCATCATGAAGTTCTTTTTGGAGGAATGAAAGATATTTCTCTCTTAGCTCCTCAACGACAACCTGTTCTTTGACCTGCTTGACGAGGGAGTCTCTGATTGAAATTGGAGTTACCATATTATTTTCCGAATCTGCAAGGGCTGCGTCGATGGCCTTCATAACAAATCTGGTAGAGATTCCCGTCATTCCCTCATCTCTTACTTCTTCCCTCAAGTCATTGATATCAACTTTCTTAATGTATCCTTTCTCGACAATGTTCTGTCCGTTGTAGATTTTCATTTTAGTCATTGGATCGACCTTGTTTGATGATTTAATTCTCGATAAAACAGCAAACATAGCTGCGATTTCAAGGGTATGTGGTGCGATGTGGGAATCGAAATCTGACTCCTCCAACATCTTATTATAAATCTTTTGTTCTTCTTCTACTTCAAGACAGTATGGCACGTTTACACGGACGATTCTATCAAGAATTGCCTCATTTGTGCTCTCTGACTTAAACTTGTTCCACTCGGCCTCGTTACAGTGGGCGAGGATTACACCATCAAAATAAATCATGGCGCCCTTTCCCGGGCTAGGAATAGCTTTTTCCTGTGTTGCGGTGATCATGGTATGCAAGAATTCAATTTCATTTTTGAAAACCTCGACAAATTCAACTATGCCGCGATTTCCTACGTTAAAGGCCCCGTTAAGACTTAGTGCTCGCGGGTCGTCCTCTGGATATAGGTCAAGTTTTGAAATGTCCTCCGACCCTATTAGAATGCTTGTATCCTGGGTATTAGCATCCATGGGGGGAACTACTCCGACCCCTCTCCTTCCTCGGACGGAGAATGAGGTCTCTTTTACCGCAAAAGACATATAATCTCCCCCAAGTTCTTCTAATAATTTGTGCCGGCACACCGGGCATAGATCACCCTCTATTTTTATTCCGTACAGTTCTTGGAATTCCCCCCTTAGACCCCGTGGAATGAGGTGTAGGGGGCTTTCATTAATAGGGCAACCCTCAAGTGCGTAAAGTGGTCCGGACGTCTCCAGGGCCCGCTTAATGTGCTCTACGAGGGCAGACTTGCCGGCGCCAACGGGTCCGAGCAAAAGTAGAACCTGTCGACTCTCCTCTCCCCTCATTGCGGCGGAATGAAGATATCTCATAATTTTTAACAAAGACCTTTCCATTCCAAAAAATTTGCTTTGGAAATAATCATAAGTCTTTATCTCGTCGCCGTTAAATAAATTATTACAGCGAGCATCTTCTTCCGACATCTTTGTGGTGCCGTATTTGGTGATTGATTTATACAGCCTTTTGTGGGCCAGTTCAGAAAGATTTTTATCTTGTTCTACAAGCTCAAGAAATTCAGAAAAGGTACCCTGGAATTTCTCTTTTTTCTTATCTTTTTTATGTAATTCTGCTATTTTTAAAAATTTATCAGTTTTTGAATCGTGTGTCATATTAAAATTCCCAAGGTTCCCCTTCAATTATTGTTGTAAAACATACCTCGTCCTTCCACAAGGAACAGATCTGCTCGTAAACGCGCTGCGCATAGGATAATTCAAGGTCACGGCCGTCGTGTTCGTGATCGATGTAGAGAGTATTTGTCTTTTTATCAAAGTCACTAACATAAACAACTGGGATCCCCTTTAATCCTGTATTCTTAATTAGGTTGTCGCGAACGCTTTTCCACCCCTCTTCGTCAGAAATTTCAGAAATAGTATAATTATCTGTTGCCTTCTTATAGGAGTAGCTGAATAAATTTAATTCTCGGCATAGATCTTCTGTTAGGAAATTTCTTATAAAGGACTCGTCGCTATGAGTTTCTCTGGCTTCTTTACTCGCCTCAAATCCATATCTTTTTTCAATGTCCTTAAAAATCGAGTATCCGAGGTGGTATGGATTAACCCTCCCCATGATTGGGCGCACAACTTGATTGTGGGTTTTTAAGAAAGATAGGTGATATTTGTCGGGGAGATCCAGATCTTTCATGATTTTTTCATGAATTGTAACGGCCCAGCCCTCGTTCATAATTTTAGTTTGAGCTTGGGGCATAAAATAAAGAGATCTTCTTTCCACCATTTCAACAAGATCTTGCTCCCAGTTCTCTAGGTCTCGTGAATTTTTCCCAATAAAGCCCAGTAAATTATAATCTTTTTGCACCAAACCACTTTTTACATCAAGCACTCCGTTGGTTTTTTTAAAAAGGGCCATTTTTGCTTCTGCTTCTGTTTTTCGCCGTATTCCGGGGGTTCTGGGGAGTTGATACTGGATAGAGTGACATGCATCTAAAACGGTCTCCACCTTGTCTATTCCAATATTCGGATCCTCTATATATGCCTGAACTCTTTTTCCCGCTGACTTGAAGCTAGCAATAACATTATCTGGATTTGTTTCTGCAAACATCCGATTATTCTTGAAGAAATCTGAATGTCCCACACAATGGGCCATGGTCAACAAATGAGTACTCATCGGATTCTCAAGCATGAGATATGCTATTGACGGATTGGAGTTAATAATCATCTCATAAGGGAGACCCTCCATTCCAAGGTTATATCGCGTTATGGTTCTTTCGAAGCTCTTTCCAAATGACCAGTGCCTGTAGTGAGTGGGAAGTCCGACATAGGCCATGGCGCCAATCATTTCATGATAATTTAATATCTCATATTCAATGGGAAACCAATCGAGCCCGTACTTTTCCCTAGCTATCTTGCAAATTTTATCATCCCACTTTTGCAACTCTTTTATCGACCAGTCTTTCATGGGGCTCCTCCAAACAATTTTCTAAAAGAAGGCCAAATGTGCGTTGGTTTAGAAATTTTTATTTTTTTGAATTTATCATCAACAATTCTATTTAATTTTAGCCACAATTTTGATGCCTCGCTGGCACGGTAGTTGAAGGTACCAAGCAACGATCCCAACTCGCTCTCCGGGTGAGATCTGGGATCAATTTCTGCATAACAAATCATCTGGTTGATTGCCTTTAATTCGTCAAATAAATCTATAACTTTCGAGTCATCAAAAGAAAAGTTATCGCCATCCCCAGAATAAAAAGTATAAATGTTCCAGCTAGACGGGTGATATCTCTTTCTAATAATTTCTCTTTCTAGTTCGAGGGCAGAAGACATGACTGTTCCGCCGCTAGTGGCTCTCTTGAAAAAATCGTCCTCACTCACCTCTTTGGCATCGACAGAGTGAGAGATAAAGACAACCTCTATATTGTTATATTTGTAGTTCAAAAATTGATAAAGAAGAAAATAAAAACTTCTTGCCATGAATTTCTTATCTTTACACATGGAGCCAGAAACATCCATTAGAAAAAAAATAACAGCAGAATTATTCTCTTGTGTCTTCAACTTCACATGTTTATATTTTAAATCGTCTTCGTGAAAAGGAAATCTCTCTTCACCATCGGGATCATAAGTGCCGGCGGCGTGTGCCATCTTTTTTCTTCTGATTTTTCTTTTTATAGTTTCCTTCTTGGAAAGCCTCGACCTCATTCCCTTCTTTCGAAAGCCAGATCTTTTTAGTTTCTTGTCTCGTATAAATTTAAATTTCTTTCTTTCCAGGGCTGGGAGCTCCAAATCTTGGAATAGGTATTCCGCCAATTCATCTAGCGTGATCTCAACATCATAATATTCCTCGCCGGCGTCCTTTGAGCCCTTTTGGCCCTGCTTACCCTTCTCTTTTTTCTTGCCCCTTCTGACTACCTGCCCCTTTTCTATCTCTTTGTCGCCGGCGGAACTAACTTTTTTATTCTTGTCGTTATCTCCATAGACTAGTTGGTATTCTTTTATTCCTTTTACTGGAATTTTTACCTTTTTCTTGCCGCTCTGCCCGATGATTGATTCGTCGGCGATGACATCTTTTATTCCCTCTCGCAAGGCTTTGTTAATCTTTTGCTTATGCCTCTTTCTATCGGCGGCCGAACGGTCTGCAATTGATTTATGTTCTCTAAAAATACTCATACTAAAGTCAGGGCCTCCAGGAGTACTCGAACACCGATGCCGATGTCAAATGAACTAAAGAGTTCCCCGCTTTGAATATAAAACTCTCCCGTAGTTGGGCTGTTGGTTAGCTTTTGTCTTATACCATCTTGATAAACGGCCGAGCGCGCTTGGGATACTTTTCCCGAGACTCCGAGAAAACCATTTAAAGATGAGCCGGCAGAGATAAGCGCAACAGCGTCTTGTGTATAGATTATTCTTGCTATAGATTGGCCGTAAACGTCCAGTGTATCTTCTGGCGTGCTTTCTAAGATTGCTGATATAGTATCGGAAGGAAGCACTTCAAGGTCCAAGAGGCCCTTTCGGGTTCTTATACATGTTGCCTCTATTTGAAAGAGATGATCAATTTGGCCAAACAGTTGGCGCCCCTCCTTGAGGGTGATAATTTCAAAGAACGAGGACCCATATTGAACATAATCACCCTCTCGAACATATAGGTCTTGATCTTCGAATAGCCTTCTCTCGTGAAACCTAACTGTGATATTATTGGACTTGTCGAGTCCGAAGTTTTCTGTTGTTGTTTGAATCCCCTCAAACTCTACCAGGGCATAAACCCTGACTGGTGGGAGGAAGCTTTTCTCGATAGCTTCACCATAAAGTGGGTGGAAGTTTGTCCTTTCCATAGAAATAGGTAAGTATGTTATCTGCTGGCCGATGACTCGCTCAAGAAGCTCATCATTAACTTGCTTGACTAAATTTCTCTCTCGCTCTCCTAGAAAAAGGGGAGGGGGAGGGTTTGAAGGTCTTGTCCACTTATTTTCGTCGTCGTCGGCCATTTATTTAATAATCCTTTTTATCACCGAGTACAACTCTTTCTCTGGTGAACCTAAATTCTGCTGCGTTTTCCCTAATTGTTATTTTTGGCTGATTGTCGTTTCCGGCAGAGCCTATCAAATATCCCAAGACCTTTAAGTTGATAGCAGTCTTAAAACTCCTCTCCTCCTCGGCAAGATTTGAGGTGTTATTTTCTAGCACGAAATCATTTTCTATAAAACCCTCAAATTTGTGGCCGTCACGAGTCATAAAGAAGTTATTAATCTGGCCAGTGTGTGTCATAAAGGGAGTAAAAATCTCGTTCATTTGCTGCTGGTACTCAGTATTGATTGTTAATTTATAATTCGCTACGACATAGGTGGGAATTGGCATTGTTATGGTTTCATAAACCACCTTTTTATTATTAAATGGCTGTGTTTGTTGCTTAAATCTTCTTTCCGAGGTGGCATTGGCAAAATTTGATGTCTTTTCTTGTTGAATTCTTCTGGCCACCGTAATGGCGCCACCCTTCGCATCATTCTGTCGTGGGATATGAGCCCAAGCAACTCCCTTCATACTGGGGTCTTTTATTAAAGATGAGCGTTCTATGCTGATTGCAGGAAGAGTGAATACATTATCTTTATTTCTCAAATCTTTGTTATCTTTTGCCTGAAAGGCTCTTTCTGGCATCGACCAAACAAGCGGGACCTTTCTCCACCCCTCGTTCGTTGTACAAAAGATATCCAGCCCCTCATTGAGCCAGTCGAAAAGGGCAAAATCTATGGTTTCTACCGTAGATGGCATCATAGTAACCTCTCTCAGTGGCTTTTTTTCCGAGGGAGAGATTTCGTCTGGATAGTATGGGCGGAAACCATCATATTGTTCTTTTTTGCTGCTCATTTATCTTTTCCTATCCCTGAAAAATTAGATTTGGAACACGCTTTTGAATCGTATTGACCGCCTCCGACTTTTCAGAATCTTGTTTTGCCATCTCTACATAGGTAAGTTGATCCATAATCTCTTTTAATTCTGTCCTTAAAGCCTCTTGTTCTGCTTGGGCCTGCCCTAATAGGGCGTCTGCATTTAAATTAACGCTCTCCCCAGGAATCGGTATTGTTTGAAATTTTCCACGGATTTGGCCAAGCGTCTCCTTAGAGAGCGCGAGGGCGAATCTTCGGATCCATTGTTTACCAATTGCGTTAATATTTTCATATGGAATATTATCAAACGGGATGGTATTCATGTTGTTTACCCCGTCGACTCCATCCTTGTATCCCGGGGGGTTGTCCCAGCTGTTTGGTATAACCGAGAACTCGACCCACATATATCTATAGGTGCTCAAAAGATCCGGCTGTGGGAAAATTCTTAATTTATTATTTCTCAATTCGAAAGAATAGTGAGACAATCTTGTCCACAAGTGATCCTCGAACGCTTTTGCTTGAAGCTTATTATGCCAAGACGGAATTAATTCAAAAGATGAATCATCGGTGTACTGTCCATAATAATTCATATTTCCGACGACGTTGAGGCCGCCAAAATACCCGAAGAATCTCCACATGGCGTTAGGCGTCTTAAAAAATACTTTTTTGACTATAACTCTCTTATCTTGAACGACACCATCAAACTCAACTGGGTCTCCGTTCGGGCCAACACCAGTTGCTGATGATCCTGAAATGATAGCCTGCAAGTCATAATCTTGTTTGCCCTCCTCCAATTTGAAAGAGGCTGAATAAATCGGGATTGTTCCTCCGACACTCGCCTCAAAAGAGAATCCGTCTGAAACCCTTCTCGCGTATTCGAACATGACGCGGGGGAATTTTAAGTTTACACCTTCCGGGCCGGTGACAATGTTGCCGTCCTGGTCGAAAGTGCCGGTTGCTTGGCCGAGAACATCCGAAAGCATATTTTTTGATTGGTGAAGATTCACCAAGTAGCTATATTCAAGAACGGCCTCTTCATAGTTCGCATAGACATTACCCGCCCTCAACTCAATGTCTAAAATATCTCCTCCAAGCTTCTTATATGTATAGGCAACCTGATCAGCGGCGCCAGAAAGAAAAGAGTCTGACGAGTCATAAATTCCAAGAGGCAATGTTGCTGCAACGTTGGCGACGGTACCTGTCGGTGGCAAAATTGATTTGCTCATCTGACTTTTGGGTGATAATGTAGGCAATGCCATATTTTGGGGCCCTCCTGCTTTAATTAGTTTCTAAACAAACAAACCCCCCTCCGAAAAACGGAGAGGGGCAATTAATTACGTTAAGTATCGTTTTTAGACTAGATCTTGAACGATAACGAGGCCGTACATATCCGGGCGAACCATCTTCTTCGCATAGCGAGTCATGACGCCTTTACGCGGCACGAAGTCCTCGGTACCGAAAATGGTAGGAGTCATCTGGAGAGGTACATACGGTGCGTATACATATCCGCTTTCGAGGAAAGAAGAACCTTTACGTCCTGCGAGAACAACGTTCCGTGGGAAGTAAGGATCGACGTAAACGTCAAACTTCTTACTCAAAGAGCCGACTTTAACAGCACCAACCTGACCACGATCATCGTCATGAGTCACGGAGCCTCTAAATCCAGCAGTGAACTCAAGGAGGTTTGCAACTTCAGGTGAACACACGATGAAGTTAGCGCCGCCTCTAAGGGTTTTGCGGTGAATTTGAGCTGAGACATCGTTGATGGTCTCAATCAGGGTTTCGTACCATTCAGATACGTTACCGGTGAAGTCTGGGAAGCCAACTGAAGGATCAAGTCCTGCACCAGTTTGGCGATTTACGAACTTACCCGGCAAACGAGACCAGTGAAGGGTTTCGGCGGTTGAGCCTTTAACCAAATCTTCCAAGATTTCTTGGTCGATCTCAAGAGCGATGTGTTCAGAAAGAATTGAGGTCAATTCGACTTCGGCATCCAAGTTATGGTATGCGTTCAAGTCTTGAGCCAATTCTGGCGTCCACTTAGCCTTGAGCTTCTTGGTTTTCGCAGTGACAGCCACAGAGTCGACCTTGATGTCGATTTCTGGGATTGCTTCTGAGCCTTCCAGCCCCCAAGTTATGTTACCAACAACAGAGCCGAGTGCTCCGCCGTCTCCAAAGTTATCGTCGATAACCCAAGATGCGCTGACACAACTCGCAAGAGATGCCGTAGCGGCCCCGATTGTGGCGCCTGTCCCGACAACAATCAAGTCGCCGGCGGATATGCCAGCAACTGCGATGTCTAGAGCATTCGCGTCACGAGTAAGTCTCCTTACTTGAGTGGTCTGCTTAGAGGTGATAGCAGCTCCGTCCATCAAAGTAATGGTAACATAATCTTTGATGTTGAGCTGTCCGGTTGTAGGAGTCATATCGCTCAAGGGGATAACCCCAACAGCAACATTTACACCTTCCAAGTCTGGGTCAAAGCGGCAAAGACGACCAACGTTGTCGCCAGCAGTTGGATCACCAACAGTACCCGAAGCAACCACAGTTAGGGTTACACCCAACGATTGAGTTGGGCTTGAATAGCCGTTATTGAGAGAGTAGTAGCTCTGCTCGGCAAGATCGCCAGCAAGTGAAACACCGCCAGTAATCTGCTGACCAACAACTCCACCACCGTATACAGATGCTGATGCATCAGTATCCAAGCGGTTGCGATCATAAGTGAAGTCGAGGAAGAAAATGAGTCCCGATGGGAGGCTCATAGGTTGAACGCTAACAAGATCGTTTGCGATCAGTCCGCCGAATACTCGTCGGACAATTGGAAATGCGACCGAGGAAAAACCCTCGACATCTCCGCCAGACATAGTGCTGGCCTCACGAAGTAGTTCCTTTGCTTGGTTTTCAAGCAATGAAGCCATCCCGTGTTTGGCTCGTTCGCCGTGTAGTCCTTCAAGTAGACCAGTCTTTTCCCACTTTGTGAGAAGAGCGTGACCTTCCTTGGAGAGATCGCGTCGAACAATACCTTCAGTAAGTTTGTTTAGAATAGACATGATTTTAAAAATCTCCTTTGTTGTGTGCCTTAATGCCGGCTAAAATTTGCATCCTATCCATCATTGGAGAGTCAACATTTCTAGCCTGTCTTCTAGGTAAAGTGGCAGAGGGTCTTTCGATGGTCTCGCGGAGTGATTGTGGACGTGCTTTACCTGATACACTTCCCACGGCGCTTTTTAGAGTTTCGAATATTACCTTTGCTTCCTCAATTGAATCTGATTTAGACAGTGCATCGACAATTTTACGTTTTTGTCGCTCATTCAAGGAGTTGTCTGTTAAAACCTTATTCGTGTAAACCAATCTCGCGTTTGAGAGATTGACTTTATTGATACTTTCTTTTAAGATCTGGAGTGCTTCCAACATTTTGGCGTTTTTCGCCTTGAGTCTCTCGTTGGACTCTGAAAGTCTTTCTCCAGCCTGTGTCAATGCTTTTACTTGCGCTAGCGCTTCTGTTCCGGAGCGTCTGGCTAGTGCTAATTCTTCTTTGTAATTCATAATGTCTCCGGGGGTTCCTGCCCAGCCGCTTTTTTGTGGTGCGATGTCGACAACCAATTCTTCGATAAGTTCGTCAACGTCGTCAAGATCAAATTCGATTTCTTCTTCGAGGGCGACCTCAACAGAAGAGGTCGCAACCTCCTCTTCGCCAACTCCAGTTGGGTGGGGGAGGGGTTCGCCCATCGGGTCTCCACCTTCGGCGCTCTCTTCAGCGTCAGTCAGTTGTTCAGCCATAGCTTTGAGATCCTTAAAATCAACAACGATTTCTTGTTCTTCCAAGCCGTCGTCCGATGCAAAAGCCGGAGGGATACTATCTTCCAAATTGGAAGAGGAAACCAGAGGACCTCCTTCCTCATCGGATGTCAACTCCTCGTCCTGCTCCAGTAAGGATTCAACAGCCTCCCTGATATCTGTGGAATATTTATCCAAAATTGCTGATTCTGCGTTCTTGACGGCAGCCTCTCGAAGTGCCGTGGCGTCGATGATTGCTTGTTCTAATAATGAAGACATGAAAGCTTTCCCTTATAATTTGACTCACAAATAAATAGTTTCGCGAAATCAAAAAAGACAAATTTTATGATATAAGGCCGGTTTCGTGTAAATTTTAACCAACTCCGGCGGATCCGGACCAGTTATTTTCAATTTCTGTTGTCGAGACCCCCGTCAAGCCTGCAATTACATCAAAATCGTCGGATCCCTCAAACCACATTTCCGTGACTTTCAATTCTAGTCGCTGCGAGTGTACAGTGACGGTATTCTTTAAGCCTGCACTCTCAAATGTGAAAAAATTAGTTCCGCCGGCTGATGGGAGCCCGTTTTGACTAAATGCGCAAACAAGATCGTTGGCCTCATCATGATTTTGCACAATAACCCATCGAGTGACGCTTGGGAATGAGATTTTTTCGGGTGTGCCTCCAGATGCATCAATTGATCCGGACGCGAAAGGCTTTCCTGAAACTTGATAGGACGCTGCGTTTCCGAGACCTGCTCTATAATATGACATGTTATTTTCCTTCCTTCAAACTATAAATAGTTCTTTACTTGAACTATCTTCTTCTTTTTTTCTTTGGTTTCGGGAGAGCGTTAAAATCAGCTTCCATATATTTCTTTTCTTCAGCCTTGGCTTTCTCCAAGACCTTTTGCCTTCTTTTTTCCGCTTTACGGCGTTTTTCCGAAGGCTTCTCGTGTCTTAGGGTGTCCCTATAGGTTTCCAAGACTTTATATTTTTTCAGTTTTTTCATAAACCGCTTAATCATTCTCTGAGCATTATCGTACTTGCCTTTTGGCCTTACCGATACATTAACTGGGCGTTTTGACATTTTATCTCCACTTGTCTTCTATAAATAGTCAGAAAAGACAAACTAAATCATGTTTTTCCAGTTCTTTCCACCGCCAAGGGCCATAATTCCGCTAATATCGACGCCCGCGTCATCTGGGGCGTAATTAGATAGAGGGCTATTGCTTGTTTTTTGGCCCGGAGATCCTGCTTGTGAAATAGGTTCTACATTTTCAAAAATGCCCTTGAATCCTCCGCCCATCGACTCTTCTAATTTTCTTTTCTTCTCTTCCATCTGAAGTCTCGATGCTTCTTGGAGTTCGATGCGTTGACTTCTTGAGAAGTCTGGCGCTGGATCTTTTGTTTCAATTGTTTCAACAATTCTTTGTTGACCCATTCCTTGGACAACCTCGGAGATTATCCCAGATAGGACACCATCTTCAAAGATTACTTCTTTGATGCATTGCTTTATGAGGGGTTTTAAAATTTTTTGTAGTTCTTGTTTTTTCATTTAAAGGAGGCCTTGTCCTTCTGCATATTGTAAAAATCCTGGCAAGTTCACTATATCTTTCAATTCTACCCCTTTAAGGTGGCCTTTTATTTCGTCGAAGTCATTCATTAGTTGGGCTATTTCTTCAAAAGCCTCCCTTTGGCCTTTGACATCTGCGGAGTTTGTTGCTTTTTCTCTAAGTTCGGGGTGTATACTTAGTATTCTTTTAAGAACATAGACCGGAATGCTGCTATATTTTCTTTTTTCCATTTCTCCGCCGAGAATGAAGTCTTTCACCTTCGCTTCCGTAACTGGCGAAAACTCCCCTTCTTTCATAAATTTTCTAAAATTCTCAACGAGAAGTTGATCACTCTTATTGCTTGCCCACTTCTTGCTCATTTTATTTATCTCCTAAGATGCTATTCAAAGCTCGATTAATTCTATCGGCTTTGGTAAAAATGTTTGGCTCTTTGTATTGTTTGCCTTCTTGCAAATTCATAAAGGCGTTTGGTGTGCTTGGCTCAGAGACGAAGTCGAAACAGATGAGTTGGAAGTCGTCTTCAACGACGACACCGCCCTGCATACTTTCACTGACCGAACCTAGGCCGCGTGAGGAAATGCCAAGCTGGACGCCCGATTCAACGAGGGAACGAAGGATTCCTCCGGCGGGAGTATTTAGAACTTTAACAGTTCCCATGACTTTTGGGCCGTCGGCCCAGATGTTTGTAACCATGTGGCTTGCGTTTTTAAGATTAATGACAGAATCGTCTGGGTGATCAAGTTCGCCCAAGGCTCGCTTTTCTTTGACGAGCTTCTGGTATGTTTTCATCTCTCTCATGAGTACCTTGTGCGGGTAAACTCTTCCATTTCCATTTTGGGTGTCCGCTTGTTGCATCAACCCAGTAAGATACATGGCATTATTTACCTGCACATCGATTTTTTCGGCTTCTGTCAATAAGTCTTGGCAAACGCCGCCCTCGCAGAGGGCATAGTATTCTCTCAATAAAACTTTACTCATTTTCTTTCCTCTTTAAAAGTAGTCAACAACCGCTTTTGCAACGGCGGACTCCTTGAAGCATATATCTTTTAAGCATTTAATCACCTCCCTCTTTATGGTTTATTTTGATGCCACAGTCGCCAAAGACCATGTTTAATATATATGATGTCCCTGAACTTATCCAACCGCAAATTAAAAAATTAACGGGGGTTAGTTCATAAGTAAATAGTTCCGTAAAGGGATTAACGCCGCATAAAAAGACACCAACCCAAAATCCTATACACATAGGACAGGTCCAAAAATAACCATCGGGCCTTATCTTCTCGAAGATCTTGCCATAGCAGATTAATTGAGTTAAGCCGTAGGCAGCTAAAATAAAATATAGGAGGGACAAATTTATCTCTCTAGTTGTTTACTGACGCGTATGCATATGCAATCGCGATGATTGCAAGGGGGCCGAGATCTCCGAATTCATTACCGCCGGATTTGAATAAATCAATGTACTTTCTCTGAATATCATACATCAGGCCTGTTTCATCTTGTCTCGCTAGTTCTTCAAAACCGACGGCGGCCGCTGCCGCTTGTTCATGGGCGCCCATAAAGTGATTATACTTTGCTTTTTCTAGGGAGCTTTCATCTGATAGCGATGCCATCTCGGATAGCTCCTCTTTGATAATCTTTCTTAATTGATTTTTTGTAAGTTTCATTTTTTCTTTTCCTCTTCAAGCATGTAGCTCATCCAATATGGAGCATAATTGTATCCGGGGCGAATTGAGCCCTTCTCTGATGATTGGGGAACTTCTCCAAGTTCCGTTGAGTCTTCGCCTGTTGGTTCTGTATAATAATCGTCAAGCATTTGCTCATAATCTTCGATATAGTCGTATCGGGGGCCCTCTTCTTTCAAAAATTTATAAACATTATAAATTGTGTAGTCAAGAACGTTAATATCCGGGTCTTTTGATTCTGCTATGATGCCCTCAATTGATCCATATACATTGCCACCCCTGACCGATTCGTAGGTTACAATACCCTTTCTTTTTAGGTATTCAAAAAATCTGTCTTGAACATGGTAGATTGTTTCAGAATAATCATCTTTTGCAAAAGTCACAACTTTGTTTTTTTCTGGCATTATAACAATATCGATCTCTTTGTGGTCGAAAATAAGAATATTGCCGTCCAAAGACTTTCTTGCCTTCAATTCAAGCTTGATTAATTCTCTTTGTTTATGAACTTTTACTGAAATCATCGACTTTCGGTCTCCTTCACCAAATTCTGAATTTTTAAGATCTCTTGGACCAAGTCATTGTCTATGGGGCGCTTTGAAAAGCCGTCTAAAACTTCTAGGACTTTTTTTGTACCCTCGGTCATTTGAAAATCCTTCGCAATTTCTGGCATTTTTAGTGATTTTTGAAGTTTCTCCCTCAATCTGGAAATTTCTTCGTTTAAGAATACTTTTAATTCGATACCATTGTCTGCGAAAGAGCCAATATAGTGGCTCAGGAGACTTTTTTGTTCTGATAAGAGTTCGCTGCTGTATTTCTCGTTGAATTTCTTGACAAACGTCTTATATGTCAAGTTATCGACCGGCTTCATGGCGGGTGGGTCGGTCTTTTTAGTCGATGTCATACGGTCAATAATTTGTTTTTCAAGTAAAACTCTGTGTTTTGTCTTGGTGCGATAATCAAAAATCTGATAGACAGTAGCGACGTCGCGGTAGTTTGGAATAAAATTGGAAAAAACACTCGGAGAGACAGTCTTGTTGATAGTATCAATAATCTCCGTCTGTTCGGTGAACAGCTCCCCCTCATCAATCGTTTTCTTTCTCATTCTGGCTTCAAAAACAAGCTTTTCAGCAGTATGACGATCCAAATCCCTTGTTTCCAATATTGCCTTATAAAGATCTAGATCTTTTGCTAAAACAGAGGATCCTTTAAAATTTTCTCTCACCAACCTAACGATAAGTTTCTTTTTCTTGCCATCTTTTGCGACGATAGCCCTTGTTAGTTCTCTTATTAACGCTTCAAAAATAAAAGCTGTGTTACGCTTTTTGTTGTGTTTCATCTTCATCTATTTGAATCTCCGAATTTTCCAATTCTGTAATTAAATCACGAATTTCTGACTTTGCCTCGAACAATAGTGATTCTTCCTCGCTATAAATAGGCGCCTGAACTTCGTAAATACCACGAGAAAGGCCCATTATATTAGACATTCCCGGGGTGATATCCTTTGGCTTTGGGTTTGCCATGGCGGAATAGTTGTGTTGGCGACCGGACCTACTGTCCCCGCCGCGATGTTTCTTAGAAACATACATTTTTCCTTTGGCGCGCTTCGAGCGAGATTTCTCGGTGTGCTTTCTGTCTCTGTCGTCTCTTTTTGCTGGTGCAGCCAGGAGTGGACCTTCGTCGCCTTCCGCCTCTTCACCTCCAAGATCTTCACCTCCAAGATCTCCGCCGAGATCTCCGCCGAGATCTAGATCTCCGCCGAGATCATCTCCTCCGAGTTCGCCACCAAGATCACCCATCCCTCCAGAGGCCTCTTCGCCGGCTGCTTCCGCAGCGGCGTTAAGCTCTGCTTCGAATTTCCTATCGTGGAACATTTCTCTCTGATTTCTGACAAACTCCTCTTCTGAAAGGTTGAAGAGGTTCTGGGCGATCCAACGACGGCTGAAGAAATTCTCTGTGGCTCCGCCCGCAATGTCGAACTTGATCTTCCAGTGCTCCAATTCTTGCATTTCTGCGATTTTTGATGGATTGTTTAGTTTCAATTTGAAACTAACAAGGTCATCGCCACGGAAACCGAGGGTATATAAGTGAACAATCCCGATTTTCTCAAGCTCTGAGACAACGGCGCGCTGTAGTCGCTGGATAGTTCTCGAAAAACGGACATCTTTCTGGGATAGTGTAGTTTTATCCTCATTTGCTTCCGAATCACTTGACAAATAAGCTGTTGGAATTTTTAAGGCTGCGAACATCTTATCGCGAAGGTATTTAACATCGTCAATATCGCCTGTAAACTGTCCACCCTGGAGAGTTTCAATTTTGGAGGATTCCCCTCCCCGGACTGGGATGAAATAATCTTCTTCCACGGAAAGGGGGTTATATCTCAAATCAACGCGGCCAGTGTCTGCGTTAACGACCTGATTTCTCTTCATAGATGTGATCGTTTTCTGAACGAATGTTTCTACATCTTGTGGAGCAATGTTGCCAACGTCGATATAGAACACCCTTCTTTCTGCGGAACGCACAATACGGTAAGCCATCATGGCATCTTCCATCAAAACAAGCTGGCGCCAGATACGACGTCCAGATTCAAGAACCGATGTTCCGTATGGGGCGTATTTATCGTTGCCGAGCACCCTAAAGTGGGCAACTTGCCAATTTTCGAAGGTCATTCCACCGGAATTCCATTGATATTGGACATAATTTGGGTTTGAAGGGTCTTCTCCCTCAAGTCGTTCGACCTCTTTGAGGGGAAGGGGAATGACGGATTTGACCCCAAGCCTCTCATCAAGGTCCATGTAGAGAATAAAATCTCCGAACTTGCACATTGAGCGGCACCAACCAAAAAGGTTGTGCTCAAGATTTAAAATATTTGTATAAAGTGACTGAAGAATTGATTTGATCTCCTCGTTGGGACAATCAATTGTCAACATGGGAGTTAGGGCCGTATGTGTTGTCATTTCGTCGGCATAAATGTCCATTGCCGAGGCAATTTCGGGCATATACTCCATTTGTTCGTAATCAACATAGCGTTCAGCACGATTTTGCTGCGCCATGATCTTCGAATGCATAATATCAAACGGACTATACTCAGATCTCTTGAATTGTTGGCCAGAAGCCGACCTAAAATCTGATGAATATTTGTCTAGTGCTGTTCTGCGAATCTTTCGATTCATCTGAGTGCGCCAATTTACAATTGGGCCCGAGAACAACCTAGTTAATCTTCTAAATAACTCAGATTGTGGATTATTTGGGTTTTTCTTATTATCGGCCATTATTTATCCTTTTATTAACCAAGAATATTGTTTATATTCTTCTTTTGCTTTGAACATTTTTTCGTCTAAGGCTTCTTTTCTATTATATCCTTCCATTCCTGGAATTGTTGTGTTTATTTTTGTGTTGACGGCTACCATCGAGTTTAAGCAAGCTTTTTTAAATTCTATATCCCTCTTATTTACTGTTAGCGCAGTGTCTCTTACCCAGCATGCTATTGCTAATGACATTATTAAGTCATCATTATATCCCCTCATTGCTTGAGGTTTACCGTTATACCAGATAAAAGTGCGCAATTCGTTAGAAAAACGAACTGAATACACTTTAATTAGTTTGTTTCTGATGAATTCTTCCAATTTTGCCACAATAAGGGGCCTTGTTTTTAAAGAAGTTGTAAATCCAGGTACCGCACTGCCCATTCTCTCGCCCTGGTGACTTTCCACAAACTCGTGTGTGCTTTTTACGGAGTAATATAAGTTGGAATATTCCAAATCAATGAGCTTTTCAAGCACAGATATTCCAATTCCAACGTTTTCCACTACCAATAAGCAATTTCCGTATTCTTTTCCCGCTTGCATGAGGACGTTGGCATACATATCTAGGCTTGGTTTCCCCTGATATTCTGCGATGACCTCCATTGTTTCTAATTTTATAATATGAAACACAGAATAGTCGGCTCCGTCGCCTCTTGCAACGTCCGCGACCAGCAGATAAGAACATTGCGGATCATATTCTTCCCAGATCCAAGTATTTCTGTCGAATCCGGTCCTGTATTTGGGATCACAGACCAGACCCTCTATCCAATTAATGTCATCTGGGTGGATAACGCTCTCGCCCGATGTATTAAAGTTGCATTCAAGCTCCTGGGCGATCTCTCGTCGGGACATATTTCTTGTTTCTTTCTCAAACCACTCCCGATCTCGGTCCGGGTGGACGTCCCAATTCAGCACAACGGGGTGAAAGTCGTTTGACCCCTCCGCCGCCTCGCTATATGTCTTGTGAAACCAGTTTCCAACACCATTTGGAGTAGAAAGAGCGATCACTCGACCACCAGTTGAAATCGTAGGATATAATCCTGCCCAAAGCTCGTCCAAATTCTCAACATGGGCGGCCTCGTCGATCACCAAAAGAGAAAGCGCCTCGGAACGACCAGCATCGCCAGAAGTTGAAGCTGCTTGAATTTGGGATCCGTTGGAAAGTTCGAAAGATGCTCTATTATCAATTGATATATTGGCGATAAGAAGAAAGTCTGGGACATTTTTCATAATTGCCTTGACTTTTTTGACAAGATTAGCCGCTGTTTTGAATTTTGTGGCCATAACGAGGATGTTCTTGTCTCTATGAAACAGCATCATCCAAACAATATAGCCAGCAGCAATAGTTGAGATGCCCAACTGGCGTGCTTTGAGGATTACATTAAAGCGGTAATCATTAAAATCTGTTAAAAGGTCAGCCTGATAGTCATAAGTCTTAAATGGAATAAGACCTTTGATCGGGTGTGAGATTCTTGCGTAATTATTTACGAAGTAGATCGGATCTTTTCCACACTTTAGTATTTCTGCTACTATTTCCTTTTTGGAGAGTGTGTATGACATTTTTTATTCTTCTAGAGCCTCTTAAATATTTAATTTCTTTTTGAGATCCTTGAAATTCTGCTTGCGAACCTCCAATTCCTCTTTGGCTCTCCTCCATTCGACACGATCTGGGCCCGGGCCGTGGTCACCCACATAGCCCCGGGCGTGAGGCGCGTTGGCGAAATCACTTATTTCTTGATCAAGTCGATGCACGGCTTTTTTGGCGCCTTGGACAGCTTTCCATGCGGCGATAAGTTCTTCTTTTTGATCCGGCGGCAAGTGGTCGATATCTTCAAGAAGGCTTTCTTTCTTAGCGAATCCGCCTTCTTCTAGAAACTTGTGGTAATTGACAGCGAGTGGATCGGTGATTCCTTCGCCAAGAGTTGTTACGTTCTTCATTCCGCCAATCTTGTACATCTTGTGTGCTGTCACAAATGTTCTCACTCTTGATGTATTCTGGACAACGCACTTTGCTTCGCCTTGTGGAGTGATTGAGAGTGATTTTCCAGTGATAGCCTTATATTCCTTCTTCAAAAAGTCTGCGATCTGTTGAATTTTGCGTTCGCACTCTTCCTCAAAGCCAACTGCATAAACAGAAGACAGGGCGACATTTGATTCATAGTTAATTTGGAGCATGTCTCCGACAATTTTCACGCCGAAACCATCAGAAACCCGACTATCAACGATTGGGCAGCCCTCTTCCCGACTTAGACCAATCTTTTTGACATCTCCGGTTACGAAGCGTTCATCGTGGGATCCATCATAAGCATTTGCTGCTGCCTGATTAATCCCTGTAATAATTTCTAATGTTGTAGCCATTGTTTTAATTTCCTTTTATTTTTGGTAGCCGCCGCCGAACTTCTCTTTTTCGAGGCTTTTAGCCAATGTGTGGATGGTTTTATCCGAACCCTTCTCTCCCATTGTAACATCTCTGAGGGCCTGTATGAGCGATGCCGCATCGGGGGTGCCCACTCTGTCAAGAAATTTCTGGGCTCCGGGATCTCCAGCCTCTGCGGCTTTAATTGCTGGACTCATAAGTTCGTCGATCCAGTCTTGCGCTGCGCGGTGCAAGAGATCATCTGGCAAAAAAGCAGCCTGATTGATTGGGGTACCCATTTGCTCGTCTTCGGAAACAACAGCTTCGATTTCTTCTTTAATAATTTTTCTCAATTGAGATTTTGTAAGTTTCATAATTTTATTCCTTTTCGACTAGTCGTCGTTTGTTATATTTCCATGGATATCCCATTCTTCCGGGCCGTATTCGGATTTCCGGCGCGCACTCTTTTCAATAATTCCAAGAATAGAGGCAATCGCCGCGTCGTCAATAGCATATTCCGAACTTGCCAGAACAGAGGCAATTCGTTCACGATCAGTTGGATCAGCTTCTTCAACATCTGTGCGACGGCTGTAGCCTGCATGATCCATTGGGGCCAGTTTTTGTAGGCCTGCGCGACCAAAGGTCTCTTCATAGTCTGATTCTGTGACGACTGCTGTAATCTCTTCTTTGATAATTCTTCTCAGCTGTGATTTCGTAAGTTTCATAATTTTATTCCTTTTTTAGTTGGGCGCCAGCCCGATTTCCACCTGTTTTCTCTACCTTCTATCCACTGTATATAACACTTAAAACAACAATCAAATTTTGTCATATAAACATTGTCTCGCAATTCAAAAGAATAAGAAGAACAAACCGGACAAACTCGATCCTCGTCTCTACTAAATAGTTTTTTAGATACTAAAATGCCATCAACTTCTACTTTTTCGTTCTTTTCTCGGTATTTTATCTCTTTTTGGTGCAATTCACGGATTTGCTGCTGATATTCTTCTTCTTTCTCGTCAGTCCAATCAGACTTGGGGTGCTGTATGGCCTCTTTCCCGTATTTCTTGGAAATAGCTACTTCATACTTGGCGATTTCGTTTAAATCTTTTTTCATTTATTAACCGCATATGATAATCCGACTGTGGCGCCTACGCCTACGACAAATCCTCCAATAATCCCCCACATAAGGGCACTCTTTCCGGGTTTTTTAGCAATGATTTTATTTAATTGTTCAATCTCGGTGTTTTTTAGATTTAGAGTGGTCTCGTATCTCTCCCTTTCTGTATCAATTGTGATATTAAGTTGATTGATCTTTAACTCATACTGAGCCTGTTGTTTATTAAGTTCGAACCCGAGTTTTAAGCTGTATTCTTCTTTGAGAAATTTGCTATTGGCCAACAATCTTGCTGTTGCCTCTGGATCGAAGATGGTTCCGGTGAAAGAAGCCGGTTCGCCCTCCTGGACAAAGGTGAATTTGCCATCCGAGGCGAATGATTGGCTCGAAAACGCCAAAAAGAATAGTATTAGGACTTTATTCCACATATTCAAACCCAAAAGTCTCAGCGATTTCTCTGGCCAGCTCTTCTGGCTGCTCGTCAAAATCTCTTATGAACTCTTCTATTTCTTCTTCTCTCGCTATTCCGAGGTCTTCGAGGGCCTCATCGTGTTTATCCGTCAATTCTCTCAATTCTTTCTCATATTCTATTATTGCAGCCTCTCGTGCTGCCACCTCCCTCCTGTGAAGTTCTTCAATAGCAGCGATTTGATCTTCATAAGACGTACTCATCACTTCCATGGATTTTTTCAGAGAGGCATAGTCATTTTTTGTCACAAAAAAGAGGATAATCATAATAACCAAGCCGACACCTTGCCAATTTTTGATCAGGAAGGTGCCGACTGACTTAAAAATGTCTCCGATGTTAATATTAATCACTAGGCGCCCTTCAATTTTACAATTGCATCAATTACGGACTGTCCACCGATGTATAACGCGCTTAAAATTAGCCAATCACCACTCTCAATATGCGAGGTAAACATCAGGGCGGTTGCTACCGCCCAAACGAGCAGTTTTCGTGAAACTGCTTTCTCTAGTGCTCTGTCAATAAATCCTCTTGCCACTTCAGTCATTGTCATAATTCCTCCTTTTGCGCTTATAATTAGTCTTATTGTTGAATAAATGCATATCCATCTCTTTTGTCGATTGTGATCTGCATATCAACACAATCTTTGAGACTATCTAAATGAGAGATGAGAAGAACGGTCTTGAAGTATGATTTAATCAGATCAAGAATGTCAACGAAGCCTTGCATGTTTTCTTCGTCTAAAGCTGTTCCCGGCTCGTCAAGAATAAAGATATCAGACTTTGGGAGCGAAGAAACACTTAACAGGGCCAGTCTTATGGCCATAGCTGCTATTGTTTTCTCTGCTCCGGACCCCATTTCAAGCGGGCGGGGCTCATGTCTTGGGTGTTTGATAAAAATATCAAGCCTCTTGCCGTCATCCTCGAAGAAAACCTCAAATTCTACGATATTTGCCAAAATCTTGGCGATTTCTTCGTTAATAATGGGAAGTTTTCTCTTAATTACATCGTAAGCGATGCCATTTGGATGCATGGCGCGCATATAGAGGTCGTAAGCAGAGAATTCTTCCTGAAGATCCAAATATTCAGCGCGTTGAGTCACAATATTGGCTACCTTTTGCTCCAAAGACCCAACAGCCTTATATAAATCTAGAATTTTAATGTTGCATGCCTCCAATTTGCTCTGGAAGTTTTGCGATTTAATTTTTAAACTCTTGAGCTTTTGAGATAGATTCTCCAAATTCTCAATAATTTCCTTATTTAGTTCGTATTGGGAGACTTTTTCCTCTGAGGCCTGAATGTCTATCATTAAAGTCTTTATGATGCTTGAATTTTTCTCTATTTTCAAATCATAATTGGTAATTTTATTCGATAATGAATTTTTAAGGCCAACCAATTCATTATATTTACTTATATGATCCTCCACCTCGGCTGGATTTAATTCTTCTATCTCATCACTCAAGTCATCAACCTGTTCTGATAAATTATTAATCTCGCGCTCATTTAGTGGAATGTTCGCCTTTGATATATATGCATCCTTTATAAATTTACACTTTGGAAAAGCAGTTGCGCAAGGGATCCCACTTAGCAATTGAAGCTTGTTTTGGTTCCTCTTGAGATCTTCTTTTTCTGTTGAAAGACTGGATTCCAAGGCGATCATCTGCTCTATAAACTCCTCCGCTTTCGCCTGCCTCTCAAATAAGCTTTCTTTGTCGTAACTATCCAAAAACACCAAAGATTTTCTATATTTATCTTTGGCCGCTTCCCTGTTCTTACAAAATTCACTACTTTGGTCAGAAACTGAAATTAATTGGTTTCTTTTGTCACTCAACTCTTCTTGAACTTTCATGACATCGATTATTTCAGCCGGAATTGATTTAATTTTTTCGTTAATGGCTTCTATTTCACCACCACATTGTGAAATATTAAATTTTATGGATTCACAATTCTTTTTCTTTATTTCTAACCTATTGTTGATGGTGTCCAATTCTTCCTGCGCGGACAAGACTTCACTATTAAAGTCTCTGCCTTCGGATTTTCTTAGGGCGCCCTTAGTGTCGGAGGCATCTTCCTTCGATAATTTGAATTTTCTCTCGAAGAACTCAAGATCCAAAAATTTAGCGAGAATTTCTTTTCTCTTGGTGGACCCCTCTTTAATAAAGGTTAGAGAATCCATTTGTGACGCCATAGACGAATAAAGGAAGTCGTCCAGGGTGCCGAAAATCTTTCGAATGTTTTTGTCTGTCTGATTTCTAGTCAGCCCATTGAGACTTTCTATGCTGTCAGTAATCGGACTATATACTTTAAATTCTGTATTAGTTCTTGCCTCCTGGGTTACTTCCCCCTTTAGCTTTCGCGTATATTTCTCTGAGTTGCGCTCGATATAATAGTCTTGGTCTCCGACAGAGATCTTTACCCTTCCGGATCCGATATCTTTGTTCTGATTTATGATGTTGAGATTTTTTCTATCATTTTTTGATGTTGAATTATAGATTGTATATAAGATTGAATCAATAATACTTGATTTCCCGGAGAAGTTCTTTCCAAAAATTCCAATGATCCCACCTAAGTTATCAAAATTGATAACATTCCCCTCTCCATAATTAAAAAGATTATCCCACTCTATAGAACGAAGACTCCAATTAATGTTTCTTGAGACTTCCTCGCTCTCTTCGGCAATTTTATTGTACTTTAAGTTGAGATTTAGGACCCGTTCCATCAACTCATCGTCCGCTTCGAAGTCCTTTAGATATTCCTTGATGAGTTCTTCTTGAATTTGGACATCTCTTAGGTCTTCTGTCTCCAAGCCATCAGTGATATTCTGAGGGGCACCTGATTGGCCGGAAGCCCGGTTAAGAAACTTGATACTTTCTGGCTTAAATCTCTGCTTTGCTACTTCCATTGCCCTCTTCATGACATCGATCGGAAGATTGTTGGCAGAAACCAGACGGAGGCGTGCCCTTTCTGGAATATCCTTGGTCGCGGGGGGAGGTATCTTGCCTTCCGAGGTTAAATTGATAGTTACAAAAGGCCTCGGATTTTTAAGCTCAAAATGCTTACAAGTAAAGTTTTCTTTACTTTGAATGTCCCATAGTAAAAAGCCCTTGTCATTTGTTTCTCCGTGATTTTGTTGGATTGTTGAGCCGGCATAACGAATTTTACCCTCGGCATCAAGACTTTGGTCTGTTTTGTGAATATCCCCCAAGAATCCGTAATCGTGACCCTCAAAAATTTCAATGGGATGCTCTCCGTGGGTCATGACCCAACCTGTATCGGTAATAACTCCGGATACCGAACCATGATAGAGTGCGATGTTAATCTTGTCCGGATTAGAGGGCTTAACCCAACCCCCTTCGTCGAAAACAGATAGAACATTTAGCGTTATATCGCCTCGTAGGGGGATTTCTCCCGATTTCTTAAGTAAATGTAGGTCTTTGTGGTTTAAAGCTTCTACGATAGGCGTGAGGGCGTCCTGACGGCTACTATTGCGCAAGTTTCCATCGTGATTCCCCAAAATAACATAGGTCGGAGCTATATTAGCCAAGGAACTCAGGAATTCCGAGCACATCTCAACGAACTCTGGGCTGATTTGTGTCTTCGTGTGTGCAATGTCGCCGCAATGGACGATATAATCCGGGCTTTCTTCTCTTAGTATCTCGTATAGTTTGTCAAAAACGATCCTATACTCGGAATGGTACTTCAAATTTTTAATATGGGTATCTGCTATGTGGGCAAACTTCAAACTTTTCTCCTATAAGTCAAAAATTGCAGAGATTAGAGCGTCTTCTTCTCTAATGACTGGTGCATCTTGACTTAATTTTTCTACTTCTTCTTTGGACATATCGCCTACGTCCCTCTCATCATCATACTGTAATTCTCGGACTTCAATTCCGTACTTAAAAAGTAATCTTTTAATGTTTTCGGCTTTGTATTTTGCATCTGGGTCTAATGCCAACAAAACCGGCGTATTATTCTGGATTATCTTTTTGAATAGTCTAGATGTTTCTCTAATTGTTGAGCCCAAAATAGGAACCGCGTTATCTGCTTTGACAGCATCAAATGCTCCTTCAACAATCGTGACCTCTTTATCAAAATCAACATACAATTCATTGAATATTATGTCGCGACTGACTGGAGGATTTTTATATCTTCTATACTCGTCTGTAAATGTTCTTGCTATGAAATAATTTAAGTCTCCATTTTCGTTAAATGATGGGATTATGATCCTTTCTTTGAACGGACCATCAGAACAAAAGCCAATTTTCCATTTTAGGATGTCTTTTCTTGTAATACCTCGTTTTTCAAGGTACCGTAGGGGTACCCTAAAATGAACATTTCCAGTTAAAGTGTGAAAATTTGGAGGCATTTCAACGATTTGTTCGAATTTGCCTTCTTCTTCTTCATCGAAGAGACTTTCAAAAGTATTTAAGTCAGTTTTTTCACCAGAAAAGGCTTTCCATGCTTCTCGATCTTTTTGTGAACCAAACTTGCGGACGAGGCGATAAAGATTTCTACCCTTCTGATCGCAAACCCAGCACTTGTAAACACCGCGTTGGATGTTGACAGAGAATTTTCTCTTGTGATGCTTACAAAATGGACATTGAAATAAATGTTCATTGTTTGATTTGTAAGACTTTCCGAGGAAACCGGTTATGATAGAGAGCTTTTCTTCCATAATAATAATATAACATGAAAATTACTGCGTGTCAAGGATTATTTTTGTTCCTGCTCTGGCCACAATAATTGCGTCTGCGATATCATAGCAATATTTCTGGATGTTACCGTGTCTGGTGTAGATTATTTCGAATTCTTGACTTTCAATAAAATGTTCCATGACGACTTCCTTGGCCTTTTTACCTCTTGCGACCTTTATTCCACACTTTGATCTTGCCGAGATAGGGGTTACATAGTTTGGCTCCATATCGAAGAGTTGATAACACTGCCAAGAGATAATTCCGTTGAATCTCTGGAGGACAGACATTGTTTTTGCTGTCGAGCCTCCTCTGCGGAAGAACATTAGGGCCTGTTCAATGAAGATGTGCTCAATTTTGTGATTCTTCTTTATTTCTTTTAGGGAATATTCGACTTTTTGAGCTTTTTCGAAAAAGTTTCCAACTTTGCGCAAATCGATATACTCCGTATGGACGATTTTGTTGTCGTCTAAAACGCACACTCCAACTATGCTTGTGCTTATGTCTAGTCCTAATATCATTGCAAGTCTAATTTTAACTTAAAAGTCAGGTCTCTGTCAAGTGTTTTTTTCACGGGCTTGGAGACCGTAGCAACCCCAATGAGGTTGTGGTCTCCATCGTAGATCCCAACTTTTGTTATATATGTTATCTTCTCGAATTGGCCGGCCGGATCCGGATAGGGGCTTTTTACTGTATTTTTTATCTCTCTAGGGGTTTCATTAAAAACTGCCGAGTTGGATTCAAAGTTGTTAGAAGTGGACGAGTACTCGACATATGTTGGATTGTTTGAGTGATTAAGCTCTGCTTTTTCTGCATGTGCCAACATTGTCAGTGTCTCAATGTAGTTGACTCCCTCAAAATCCATGCGATAATTGATATATGGGATAGCCGTACCGGATAAATCATTCATCCCAACTCCATAGAACAACCACGATGAGGGCATTGGGGATGTTGGATCTTCGAGATAGTTCCGAGTGACTCCACCACTTTCCAAGTCCCAGCTTCCCGTCAATAATAAGAAGCCCTCGTTATATAATGCGATTCCGGCGACCGAGCCGGATCCGGTGCTTCCAGAGGGGCCGACTTGAATTAACTCGCCATTTCTATTGACATCCTGAAGCTCTCCGATGAGGGTACCCGAAACATAATATTTTAAGCTTATAGATCCATTTTCTTTGCTTATTGACGATCCATAAAAGATGGAAGGGATGGAAATAAGGTTTATTATTTGAGTTGCCTTGTTTCCGTAAGATGAACTAAATTGGTACTGTGGGCTCCAACAAGAATATGAACTCATTGCCGACTTGAGCGCATTTATTCTCTCTCGGCCAGTAGATCCTATAATATAATTCCTACTTACGCTGGCCGAAAGTGGATAAGAGCCGGATAGGGTGTCACCGAAAACAAAGTCACTATTAAAAGAATTTGTTGAAATCGTTCGAAAACTTGTAAGAGTGCCATTTTTTGTTATAAACGGATATATTAAGCCAGTTTGAGCCTCATTTCGGTCAACGTTCAGCTCAAAGAGAGACTTAAACCCGGTTGGTATATTTGGGGCGCTCCCGGTGAAAGCTCCGGAAATTTCCGATGCATTTTGATAGTATACCTTTCCGCCATATACATCAAATTGATTTTTTGGAGAAGTTCTTATCGTATTGTGAAAAATGTCATTATCGCCAAATTTCTTAAGAGGCATTCTTTAAACCTCCGATTTAATAATCGAGCCTCACGCGGAAAATTAATTCGGTCGCGGGATCCTTTTTAAGAGGCTCGGATAGTTTTGCTACCGCAAGAAGTTCATTATCTGGAGAATAGAGGCCCACAGTTGTAATATAAGAACATGGTGGCTGCTCCACATTGTCATTCTTGACGACAATCTTGCTTTCCGACAAATATGTTTGGTTGGCGCTGTAGTTATATTCGTTATTTGCTGCGCGACAGAAATAAATCGTTGAGTTCAGTTCGGTTGTGTTTTGGAAGTCATTATCTTCCCACACTTCTCTGAGATTATCGGCTACTCCAGTGATTGCAGTCTCGCCCAGCCAGTCCGTGGGGGACCAAACCGTTGTTGACCCAGAAAATAGGTCGACAGAAGCGGTCAGAACAGCAACTCCAGCTTGATAGTAGATAAGGCCAACGCCGGATCCGGCAGCTGCTGCTGATCCAGTATAGAGAATACCATATTCACCTGCTGGGGAGTTAACTCGGTAATCATTATTCGCGCCATAGTCAGATATAGTTACTTGAGATGACCCGCTATTGACGACGAAGGTATAAGACTGTTTTTTGATTTCGTCTTTTACAAGAAGGCGTGAATAGTTGACGAAGACACAGGCATTCATCACTCCGGAGACGGCGGATAGTCCAACGAAGTCCCCATCCGAATCAAATTTTCGAATAGAGCCCGTCTGGTCATAGCCAACTAAAGTTTGTGCCATTTGGTTATAAATGTTCATCTTTTTGGCGTTCATAGTATATGCGCCCGAAAGGTCAGAAGAATATCCATATGTGATGTCAAAAATGTGATTTGCGGATGAACTCAAATAAGGATAGTCGTAAACACTCTCAAACATGCCGTGTGTATAAGTTTTGATGTTCTCGTCATTATAGGTACCCGATACAACAGACCCTGTGATTGGAATTGCCTCATTTAGCAAAGTTCGCGTCATTGCGACGTCATTAGTTAGTAAAGTTTTAAATATTGTAGCCATTTTTTATCCTTTGATTCTTAACCCGTGCAAGGGCCCGTGGGGCTGTCGACATTTCTCACATATCTAACTGGAATATCAATTCGGAATCCCGTCGTAAGCCCAGTGACCCTGATAATCGAGTCGATGAAGTAAAAATCTGTTGAAGACCCAGCATCAAATATACCACCCAAGCGCGTGAAAAAGCTGTTATTGTTTTGCAAATTCGTACTAACTTGCACCTGGAATTGCAAAATAGATCCTCTTGCACCAGCAATAACCTGATTATTGTCCGCAGCTGTTGAATTCTGGGTGTTGTCTGTAACAAAATTTCTATTAACATTCATAGAGAGATAATATGAAGCAATTTGGTCGTCATCAATAAAAGATGGTACAGCGAGTGTTGATCCCCCTTTATCAATAATCTGTCCGAATCTCGAATCCATTTCAATTAGATATTGGTTTTCATAAAATTCACTTGATGGAAGACCGGTTGAGGGGTTGACCTCAACATTATCAATACCCTGATCAATGCGGATCCAAGAGGCGCCAGCGGTTCCGGGAGCATATCCCCTCAAAACACCGGATGTGCTCAGGTCCCACCCCAAATCGGCCTTGAGAACACAGGCTGAATCCTTGTTGGAAGCAACAATGAAAGTATTAAATGCATCGTTATAGTCTGTGCCGGGTATCAAATCGTTTATTTTCATCGTGGGAAGATATAGGTGAGTCTGATTGTTCGTGTATGTCTGCAAAAAAGAATGCATCTGGGAAGTGTTATTTGTGAAGGCTTCCAAGACTGGGGTTTGTAGAATTTCCAAATCCTTTTCTCCCTCCGGCTGTGATCCATCATAGGATCCGTAGTTAATTTCGTCGTCTCCCAACGCAAATTTTACAATCCTAAAAGATCCATCGCCGCGTGCCAATCTTTTTCTTCCCGTGTCAGTTAAAACAGCGTCCAGAATAATGTCCCCACTATTGTCTAAAAAAGCCATTAGTATTCTCTCCTCTCTCTATAAATAGTATTATAATAATTAAAGTTACAAATCATTTTCTACTTTAAAAGTGACATTTAAGTCAAGTTTCTTGCCAGTATGCTTTGAAATCAGACGAATTTTAAAAGTTTGGCCGTATGATGAGTTTCCAAACAATTTGGGAGTTACGGTGCCCAGGGTGATGCCGGATTCTAATCCGAGGGCGCTATTGACAGTGATCCCAGTACTAGCGATTAAGTTTGAGCCGGCATAATCTAACTGTGTCTGCGCGAACGATGGTATTAGCTGTAAAAACTTTTTAAAATTTTTCGCTTTCATTCTTGGTTTTTCTTTCGGTCTCATCTCTATTACCTCAACGAGGGGATAAATTGCTCCCGAGTCATTTACCATTTGGATTTTGTAGACTGGTGATGGATAAGATTTATGATTATGGATGTCAACGGACCTTATCATGTAGTAATATTCTTTATTTGGTATAACGGCATCCATGTGAGACATATCCCAAGAGTAAATTGTGCTAAAGGAATCTCTTTGCAGTGTCGAAATTGTTGTTCTCAGGTTATTTGAAAAATCATCATAAGAAGTTGGCGGTGCCTCCATTCTATAAATTTCAAAAGCGCTTGTTTCGTCGTCTGTTTTATAAGTAATTAAAGATTCTGCTGGTAATCCTCGGGCTAATCGCAGGGAATCTATGAAATCGGAATCTTCTGAATTTAAAATAACCGGCTTGTTTTTGTACTCGCCTATTTGAGCCTGCATATTGACTGTTATCTTATTGTCTATTCCGATATACGACGTAAATTTGACATCAGGGATCATTGGGGGGTCATCTAAAATAAAACCGCTGAAATTGAAGAGTTCCGTCCTTATTAATTCGACTGTAGGCTCAGTAATTACATCAATTTGAAAGAATTCTTCAGCGCTGGTCGCGCTTGTTGTACCACCAGCTGCGGCGGAAGTGCCGAGGCCGTAATCAGAACTATCTTCTCTTTCGCTTATGGTGGCTGCGTCGGAATCATCTACACTCTCGGCGGAGGCCCGCGTGTCACTTGGCGCTGCGGGCCCTCCTGTGAAATTCGTGTATCCGGTTCCACGAGGTGTTGATGGCGTCCTGGGCCCAGAATAGGTTACTATTCCCCCGCCGCCAATATTTGTGCTCGGGCCCGAGAATGTCGGCGCGGTCGTGGAGCTTTCGGCGATACCGCTAATATTTGGGCCGGCTGTTAAAACCTCAACAGTATTGGATGTATCAACTGGAAAATTAGAAGTGAATGTGCTCGTGTCATAGTAATATTTTGTCCCGATCACGGCGCTATAGGCGTGTATTTTATATGTATATGACTTATTATATTTTACTTGAGTATCGACATATTCAATTGGATCAACCTGATTGATGTTTGGGATCCAAATCTTTTGAATTGGAGTTGGTGCGTCCGGAGAGGTGTATTTCTCTATCTTATAGAAGACTATTTCCGAATAACTCTTATCTCCCCTGTTTATGTCACTAAACGATCTGAGATTATCTCTTATTAGTTCTTTTACTCTTCCAAGAAACATTGCCGAGGATAAGATCTCTCTCAGTGTGCCTGAATCTCCCTTTGCTATATTTATTGATAGATTGTCGGGCCCCAAATAGATTTTATTTGACGTAGGCGAAATATCTGTCAACGAATTAATAACATCAGAAATATCTCTTGACCACGCCAGCATATCCAAGGTTTCGAGCTTGACTTCTACGGTATCGGGCGCGTCGACGTCGGTGGTTGTGGGATTTATTACTCTTTCTATCATTCTATAGGGATGAGAATTCAATACGGAGGGGCCGACATGCTGTATATCGCCTCTCCGGCTCATTAGATCAATCAAAGTTAAATCAAGATTTGAGTCGTCAAGGGCGTTGTGGAACCCAGTCGTCCTAGAAACTGCGGCGTTGTAGGGGCTCAATTTTACTTCTAGGGGGAATACTTTATCGAAACCGTTTATTCTTTCCATTTCTTCGTAGTTATCAATGGAAATCATAATATTTTCGTATCTATCATCGGGAGACGGAATATTATTTGCGTAATCGTCAAAATAAGAATCCTGGGGAGGATCGCCGCCCACTTTGATAACATCGTAAAAATTAGGAAGGGACAATTCAGAAATAGAGGGGGGAGCAATTGCGTCTTCAAACCTCTTTTCTAAAAAATTAATAAGAAATTCCTCTTTTACCTCGTTTATGCCCATTGATGGATTAGAGGTTGTTGAATAATCTTTCGTGACAATCGGGCCATATGTCTGGAAAACTGTGTCTTTATCTGCTGTCGATAATGAATTGTGACTCTCGAAATAGGGGATAAATCTTGATTTTACATAATCTCCAAAAGATGTCGGAATGCCTGTCTGTTCACCGGGAATGGCAACGGTGCTTTCCTTTTGGGCGGCGCCGAAGGCGGCTTGTTTGGTGACATTTATTGTTTGCCTTTTTTTGTAAAAGGCCTGCGCGGCTGGCTCAAGAACGGCAACAGAATATTGAGGGCTCATCAAGTTCGGCTGGCCAAGGAAATCGAGCGCGAAATCATCCAGTGTCCAATAAGAGTTCAAATCTAGTCTCAACGGGTCGCTAATATCTAAGATATAAGTTCTTGTTTTGTCTGACATTTATTTTTCTCCTCCCGTCTTAGCTATATATATGGACTTCAATGCTTTGGGTGGGATGTTTCGTTCTCTAATGATGTTTTTCAGCATGTCTCTTTTCGGAGTCTCTGCTTTGCTTCGTTGGTGGCCGGAAACTTGGGCGGCCAGAGTATTTTTATCTTTTGTTACTAAGAAATAAACATTTGTCTCAACGAACCGGGGTCCATCAGGGTCGGATGGCTCCAATTTACATAAAAGAACGTCGCTTGGATCACTGCTACGCTTCAACCTCGCCATGGCCTCTTGCCAACTAGCTGGAGATTTAAAAATAGGGCGTTTAATCATAATACCGCCTTGGCTGTCCTTTTCATATCCCATAAAAATTGTGATTTTCGCTGGCATGCCATAAATTAGGTTTTCCCTCGGAGAATTATAAGTGGAAGATCTACTTTGGGGGGGCCCCTCCTCTTTCTTCTTATTTTTCTTTTTATAAATATCTTTTAGCATAGTCGGATTGCCATTTGTTCTGTCAAATGCGGCGCTAAATGCTTTATTTTCTGCCAACAAATTCATTAATGTCTGTGTCGCTCTTTGTGCGTTATTTTCATCTTTACACATAGCCAAATCTGTAGAACCATCACCTCCGTCAGTTCCCGGAACACATGTATTATTTTGAGCGTTGGCGGTGCCCAATGTTTGGCGATCGCCAGTGCCAAGGATATCCCCTACGGACACAGTTTGTCCGTCGCGGTTCTGGCCTGTATTCAAAGATTCTTGGACTGCCATTGGTGTTCCCATGGGCAGAACCTCCACATTGAGTGTCGACATTGTAATATTAATTCTATCTTGATTTGTGGAGGCAAATGATGGAGTCTCTGATACGGCTATTGCTGTGGCGGCATTTTGCATATTAACATATTGTTCGGGGGCTAGCCAGTTTTTAGTGGTTGTCGTAACCTCGATTATCCCCCCCTGACGATCATCAAAAACAGTGGGCGTAATAATTAGCTCATCGGAGTCCGTTTGTTGGGCTTTCCGGACAGTGCGGGCCGTCTTTTCTTTTGTTGGGGGCGCAGCTTGGCGAATGGCCTCTGGTTCTCTGGGGTCATCGGCTGGAGCGCCAGGTGCTGCGGCAAATTCTGCTTCCGCTTGATCGATTGCATCATCTATGGCGCGCTCATCCTCTACGACTGCCTTTAGAGAGTCAACTGTCATTCCAAGCGGGCCGGCGTCTCCGCCATGCTTGCCGGTAATATTATTAACATCGAGTCCATTTATGGAGGAGCCTGCGGCAAATACTGTACTATATCCTCCAGTGGAATTTATCGTGTGGGTGCGACCAGCAGATCTTTTGAATCCTATATGATCCACAGCCGGAAGAATGGAGAGGGATGCGTCGAAGAGTTCAATAAAGTAATCGTTTAAATTCAAGACTGATACTTTTGAATTCTGAGCGACTCCCTGTCTCCTGGTGGACACCGAAACTTCTTCTATTTGCGCGGAGGAGCCCATCATAATTCTTATCTTTTGAGTTAGCATGTCAAGAATTCCAATAACTTGTAAAATAGACTCAGAAGTGGAGGACCTTGGATCCAATAAGCTCCTCAAAGCAAATCTGGCAGCCTTTTCATCAAAGAGGTCTATGGCCCTCATTTGAGTCGCTGTCGGGGCACTCGGGTCACTATCAATTCTATCAAAACTGTCCAAAGAGACTCCCTGGCTTGCTCCAATTCCGTAATCTCTTGCGCCGGAGTCTACTTCATTTAGGCGCGCAAGGCCAGTTGGTCTTCCTAAGATTTCCGGTGGCTCGGCATCTGGGGAATTGAATTGCGCAGCGGGGGTTTGCATAATTTGAGTATTCTGAATATTTTTTGATTTCGTTATATAAGAAAAATCAGAAATTGACTCCAGAGTATCGACCAGATACTCGGGAACAATTACCCAAGGATAGAGCGTTTCTCTGGGATCAAGATTTCCAACAAGAAAACCAAGCTCTGTTCGCAGATTGTTTATTTCTATTTTGTCTGCGAAAGATGCTCTATTAAAATTTGATTCATGGGGGGCCCCAAAGGGGTCGACGGGCGTGAAGATTGGCGGGGGCCCCGAAGAAAAAATAATATCATAGTAATCTTTTATGCTGGAAATTGTTTGATAACTCTTTTTTGGAATCTGTTTTAATTCATAATACTCTTTTAAGTAGGTTCTGAGGGTTCTCAATCTTTTCAGCCTTTCGTTCAGAAATCTGATGGAACCATCCTCCATTTCAATTTTAACGCCATATTGATGAGTACCATTTTGAATTTGACTTATTGAATTATCAGTTACGGAGATAGTTCGAGTGTGTTTGGGAGAGTTCTTGAGCGATAAAAGTTCCATGACGCTTGCAACGGCTTGACTTTCTCTGTTTCGTCTGCCGGTGTCCGGTGCGACCAAGACCACTCTTTTTAGAGTATTGTTTCTTTCTGGATCTGAGGCAGTTTCGACGATTACTAGCTCTTCCGGCTCTATTTCGCTGTTATTTATTCCAAGAGATGGTGAAGACAATCGATTATACCCGCGAACAGTTTCTACCCTCCTTCGAACTATCCTCAAGCTGGTTATTGGAGAGTAGTTATAGATTTTCTTTTTTGTCTCTTTCGGTACAAACGGATTTGTTAAAATTTTCCCAAACTTACTTTCCCTCACGAGGGCACGATCGTAATCAAATTCAAATATAAATCTACAATTATTGTGCAGATCTCTAGTTAAAAAGGCATTAGATATATAAGCATCCGGGTTTTGTATTGAATTGTTAAAATTATCTCTCCCCTTTATTATTATGGGAGAGAAATTACTCGGGATTAAATCAAAATTAAGATTTGGAATTTGCCTCAAGATCCTGAAGTCTTGTATTTTAGAATTTCTAACTTGTATTCTATCTAAATCCATTGGTGGGTTTGTTGGGAGCAGGCCCGCTTCCATTCCGAAGCCGGGTGCTAGGCGCGCTGACCCCCACTTGCCGGCTTTATCTTGTAAAACGGGGCCGGTCCAATAAGTGCCAGATAAGTTTTCCGGGAACGGCGATGTTATAAAGAACACATAAGAAGTTATATTAACTTTTCCTACAGATATTACATTTTCCCCCGAAATTGGGCCGATAGTCGGACCAAGGCTTGGGATGTCTTCTATACCAAGAGATTCAACTAAACTCTTCAGGTCCAAATAGCAAAAAGCGTAATAAGAGAGGTGCGGAACTGGGTGAGTTGCTGCGAGTTTATCATTTTTTTGGAAAGATATATTAAAAATCCTTTTTCCACTAGATGTTTCGAAGACCTCCTTCGGCGAAGAACCAATTATATTTATATCGGTACCTCCCAACAGGTTTTTTAGGGGACCTTCATAAATTTTCTGAACCTTCTTAGGTATCTTTCCAGTTGACTCGATGTATTTCGCAGCTTGGGCGCTAGTACACCTCACAACGCAGACACCTATATTCTTTAAAATGTCGTTGTCTGAGGATGCAACTGGTATTTCTATGTGCATCTTCAAATTCACAATTAAGTTTGAAGTTTGGGGGCGCCCCAGAATTGGAGTTGAAACTCCCTCGTCAAGGGTTATCATATCAAATAAGATTGTCGGAATTTGAGAATCCTTGTTATCAGAAGATAAGAGGACGCCTGTAGAAGATGGGGAGGTATCTAGGGCCATTGAATATTTCCTTTTATAATAAATAGTTTGCTACTGAAAAGAGCCTTCATTAACATTTATTCGTCCTCGCATACAGGTCCGGTAGCGCCTTCGGCATATGGACTAATAGTGATCGGAGAAGTGATTACATCTTCACATTCAAGGGGAGTATCGACATAAATTCCTTTGGATTTCACCTTACTTATCCCCGCACACATATCTGACTTATTTATTTTCGAATCGGTGTATAAATCGAAGAAAAATTCTGCAAAAGTGTCATCCATCTCTTGGTCGTCGGGGGGATCGTCGTTTAGAACCAAGAGGCCGTTTACAATGCTTGACCTTTCTTCGGCAAAAGAAAGCGGGGTATATGATCCGTCTGACGGCTCTACATAAAAGATTTCTACTTCAAAATTTTCCTTGGCAAAAGTAACTCCCTTTTCCTCAACCATCAGCAACAAGTTTTTATTATTGTTTTTATAGGATATATTTATTGAAGAGCCGTCCCTAAATACTGTTTCTTCATCGCTCGGGCCCAAAAGGATATTGTTTTCTGTTTCTGCCTCATCCAAGACCTTCGTAACATAAGTAATATCTAGGTTTACTTGCGGAATTTGTAAATCCTGGTATTCTCCTGTCAATAAGTATGAGGCGCTTAGTATTTCCCCCCCAAGTAGGGTTAGCCTCCAATTTGGGGCAGTCGTGGATTGGAGATCTGAATTTCCCATTGAATTAACTAAAGAAAACTCCTTTTCTGGAGTTGGCTGCACCCTTATTCTTTCTGTTTCTGGTACCGTTAGGTCGTCGCGAGGGTCGATATATACTGAAAAATTACTTTCTATTCCAGAGAATACATGTTGAGTCTTGTTTTGCACCGTGTTCTCTTGGATTCTCGGCTCAATATCGTTTTGTACCTCAGTTATTCCAGCATATTCCCCATCATATAAAACGTTATCATCAAAAAATTGATAATAGATGGGTTTGAGGCGGCCCGTTGACAAGAGTTGTTTGCCAAATTGTGTCAATTTGATGTCTAGAACCTCTTCTTTTTTATTAAAAAACGTCATTTATTTCTTCTTTCCCTTTTTTTGGATTACTTCAACTCTTTGCAACTTTTTGTGGATTTGCCATGGCTTCGGCTGCTCTTTCGTCGATACTTCCGTCTTTGAGCCCCTTTCCAAATCCAACTTTGGCGTCCATACTGGCGAATTCAACCAAGGAGAAGAAGTCATAAGGCCAGTTATAGCTAACTGGAAATTGTTCGGATTTTGGGCCTGTTTCTTTTGAAACCTTGCTAAAATAATTATTGGCGGCTCGCTGCTTCACCTTGAAAACCATCCACTGAAGTCCGTCTTTCATTGGATCGTTGTCTCCATCGCCGAAAGATCCCATAAGCTCATTCGCATATAATTTATGAGAAATTTGCACCTCTTTCTGGTGAAATTTCACCGCTCTCTCGGGCGGTGCGACATTTTGCCACATATAGGCAAGGTCTGTTTGTGTAAACTGATATTCAAATTCGAATATATACATAGAGAAGGGAGTAACTTTTCCAAGATTGTTGACAAAATCCATATTTGGAGGAAATACAAACTTCTTCATCTTGCTGACCATGTCTCTTATTGTATCAGAGACTTTATCCGATGTATCCTCGTCCCTATCCAATTGCGAGGATGCGGAACTGGCAGCGGCAGCGGCAGCGGCTCGGATTTTTGCGGCTTTGATGTCTGGAAGATTACCCAACAAATCTTCATTATTTTCTATCCCCTTCAGGGCAGCTTTAACTGCCAGACCTGCTTGGGAAACGGACTTATCCGAAGAGATTGTGTTTAGATCGCCGAGGGCTCTCCTTATCACATTTTCTGGAATTTGGAGGAATTTCTTTTCAGTTCCTTCCAAAATAAAGGGGACGGCGACGATTGCTTCCGAAACGGTCATAGCCTCGGCGGTATTCCCAAGCTTCTTTCCCCCCTCGAAACCGACGAGCTTGCTTAGGTCTTTAAATTTGTCGTTCTGGTAGACTGATAGATCTATGCCGGATATTAACTCTGTATTGAAGGCGTCACCGCCCACTTCCGTTCGATCTGGGTCAGCATAGCCTCTCACAATTCTCCACTCCTCCGGGATGGGGTCGACCTCAACATAAATCCCCTTGTCAACCTCTCTCGTCCCAAATTGATGCCACATACCCCTTGGAACAGATTCCGATCCGTTGGTCGGGATTGTCAAGGTGTTGCTAGAGCTTAAAAGCGGGCGAATTGAGGTCTCGGAATTAAAATTATAATGCGGAGTCTCAAATTTTGGTTCGATTATCCATCTGTCGCGGCGCTTTCCAAGAAGATTAAACGACGAATCTAATTTCATGGCATAGGCATTTGCATATGATACTCTCATCGGGCTGCTGTAATCTAGTTTGGCGGGATCTTCATTCGTACTCCAAACTGCCTGTGTCCTGTCGTTTCCATATAAAGCGCCAGTTACAGAACTGGTGGTACCGTCTAGAATTGGGTTTGCATCGATGCCCCATAGATTAACCGTAGCGTTGGAGAAAATCTCGTCTATTGTGACGGGGCCGGAGGTCGTTGCTAGGTAAACTACATCTGCCCACGATTCTCTCCCATAATAGGGGGGGGTATAGGACGGATTTATACCCATCAAGCTATCAGAAGGGAAAAGTTCGGTGTTATAATAGGCATTTCTGTCGTCATCTGGCTGAATACTTTGCCTGAATCCGAGGTAGGTTGTTCCCGCAACTGGGGGGCCAAATGCAGATGGTCGGCTATACATAGTAAAGGTTTCTCTCAGTCCCGCAGCGTCACCTGTTAGATTCCGGGGATCTTGGGGGAGTTCGTAAGTAACAACCGACGAGTTGTGAGCATAGGATCTCCACATGCGCGTCTTGTTCATTGACCTTCTAAGTTTAATTCTCATTCCATAGGATGTTCCAGATTGAACTGTCAAAAATTCACTTTCTGGCTTACTTTTCAAACTCGTAAACTCACCATTTGGCAAGAAAAACTCTGGAATAGCCGCTAAATAATTATGCATCATTCTCTTATATAGAATATCGCCCTCGCCTGACCACTTTGCCTGAATATCCAACGCGGAGCTGGGGTGCGGCTCTAAATCATAAATTGGAACATTGGAAATATATTTTTCAGGCTCGACCACGGCTTCAAATGGTATTCTCAAATCCCAACTGGCGGTTGAGACCGAGGCGGCAGTGCTGTAAGAGTCTTGAGTCCCCAGAGCATAGTAATTTGAGAAATATTTTTCGCCACCAGTATCTGTGGCATCATAAGTTTTGTAATTAATGACCTGATAAGAACTTGTATAAACCGGAAAGTCAACCGCCAGACCAGACTTAATTGTATTATAAACAATTCCCGGTCTAAAAAACGGAGTTAGAAACGGCCTGAACCTTGCATTTGTTAAGTTTTTATCTAGGCCAGAGTACTCCACGAAAGATCCATAAGATTTAGAAAATTGATTTGCAATTTGAAGACTTCGCTCTGATGGAAAGAATCCGTCATAGGGGAGGAATTTCATCAAAGCCTTGCATTTTAAAGTGATCGTCGTAGGATCTGCAAACCCCTTGTGATCTTGTTTGATGACTGAAAAATTTCTTAAAAAATCAGAATTGGAAAAAGTTTCATAAAATGCTTCTTCGGAGCTGTTGCTTGGAATATCAGAAGTCGAACTTGTCGAAGACCCCTTTATGGCGAATTGCGATGAATTTGCTACTAAAAAATCCCCCTCTTGTTTGTTGAAATAAAATTCGATCTGATCACTTATTAAAAATTCTGGAATTACCGAATAATCTTTATTTATTAATCTCATATATTGGTTATAATCATCGTAACTATCATAAGATGGCGCCTGTGAGCCGCTAACCCACGAGCCGGCGCGTGTTTCCCCGGCCAGCGGGCCGGATTCCCATTCTGCGGACCCACCACATGTTTGAATTTTACCCAAAGGGTATCCGAGGGTATATAAGCCCGATGGGCCGAGGAGGGGAGTCACTGGGTACTGGTTTGTCCACGCTTCTATCGACGCACTGTCTTCCGGGATTGGCATTGACAGCGTCCTATCCGGATAGTCTTCTGACAAAGGATAGTATTTTTTTGGAACAGACCATCCAAAATGAGTAACTGAGAAAACAGACCCTAATGAATGCTTTCTGTTATATATGGGGGACGCAATTAAGGTATTCTTATCTGCTGCGCTATATCCGTCGCTACAGGGGCCCAAGGCGGAAAAATCCATATTGATGTCCGCTGGGGCGCTTAATGAAACATCCAAGGTTGGGTAGCCATCGCCTTGAGCGTATAAGCCATCAACATAGTAATCTTTATCATCTGGCCAAAAGGTTGCGACGGCGTTGACCAGCCTTGAGCCGGCGCCGGCTGTGTCTGGATTCCAGGAGGCAGAACCTTCTGTATCTCCGGGTCCAATTTGTCCCGAGCTGGTGGCCAGCGGTACTGGGGGTCCATAAATATCTGGTGGAGGCTGTGTTGCGCCCATACGGTACCAACCAAAGGGTCTCTGAGCTATATCGTTAAATACCGGCAATTTTGACATGTCTGGCGGACATCCCTCATTATACATTTGAGTTACCAAAGCCTCGTCATAACTATGTAGAGAATAATTGAAAATGGAAACTTCTGCGATACCGCCATCGAAGACGTTGTTCACAAAATGTTCTCTTTGGGGGAAGTTTTGGCCGGCGGAGGTGCCGGTTAGTGTTGATAGATCAAGATTTTGAGAGGCGCGATTGCCGATGGCTCCAGTTGAAGGGTGAATTTCTCCGTAAAATGGCGATTCTTCATCAATATAATTAACAGAGTGAGAAAACAAATTCAGCAGAGTTCCATTCAAGTAGACTTTAAACCTGTCTGTTGTTTCGGAAGAAACGTCAGGGGTCGTAGCATCGTAACAGCACAAAATATGATTCCATTCGCCGGCGTTGGTTTCGGCTGTGAACATTGAGCCGTTAAATGTCGAAACGACGTCTGTGACATATCCGTATGATGTTGAAATTGTTGTTTCGGCGCCGATGCCTTGAGTTGTGGAATTAAGAGCATTTCCGGTGAGAAAAAGGCTCAAAGAGCATGTTCCCTGTGTTGCGCCGGCAGGAGTTATGTGATCAGCAGACGCGAAAGAAACTATATGATATCGCTTCCACTTGTATAGGCCGTTCATTCCGCCAATGGACATCGGCGTGGGATATACCCATGCAGAAACGGTCCAGGCGTTAGGTGTCCCGGAACTCGCGGATGTGCCAACTGCATATTCGGCAAAAGTCTTTGCTCTGGGTGGGATGGCCGGTGTTGTTAACGGATTATAGAGCCTTGCGCCATAGTATAGTGGTCCCGTGGAGCCGGTGTCGGGGATGGGGGATACATCGTCAGGGTTGCAATTCAAGCTGTAGCTGCTTGAGAAAACGCTTGATCCAAAGCACTGGGAATAGTCATTCTGTAATTCTCCGGCTGCTCCCGAGCCAAGAGTGGCCTCTGCCGATGTATAAATTGGTGCTGTCGTAAAATTTTCAACTGCATCTAGGGCCCACATGCTCTGCGAAACTGTATATCCCTGTGAATTAGCCATTAATTGTCTCCATTTCTAAAATTTGTCTGTGCCATTTAGGGTTCTTGCTGGGCGACTGGCCACATAAACCCTGTTTCTAAAGTTAACTCTCTTTCTGACAGCAGATCTAAACTTATTTAGAGAGGCCGGAAAGAAGGGACTACTATAAATAGCCTCTACAAAAGATTTAATAGGCGAACTTGGATCAAAATCAGCGTTATTATTTTTATACCAGGATGATATGGTCCCGTAGGGGGTGTCCTCTTTTAAGCACCCATTTGATGAACCTCGGTCATCATTTGGATCAGGGTCATCTTGATTTTCAAGCCTCACGATCGTTTTCAGGCCCGATGCGCAGTTTGCCAACTCTGGGTTTAGAAATCCATACGCGTTTATTAAAGAGGCGGCCAGAAAGATTGTCTTTGTGGCCGTCAGGCCGGTCTCTCCAGAGGTGTCGCAAGTGGCGCCTTGTCGCGGATCCGTGTTTTCCGGTGGCGACTCAATTCCGAAAGCCCATGAAAAGGGTGTTGATACTTGCTGAACGGCTGGTTCATAAAAAAATGTAGACTCTACATTCTCAACAATAATTTGTTTATTTGTAAAGCCGAATTCGCGAGTTATGATTCTGTCTTGTGTGCATCCAATGAAATTATTTCTTCTTAGATATCTCGCTATTTGGTGGCGGCCGGTTCTTGACTGCCGAAAAGATGAATTTCCATAGGGCCCGTAGCGATGAAGATTCAGATTATAAAGCACCTTTGCGGATGCTATATTTGCTATTGCTTGATTGCGGTATTTTTTGATGTCATCATAGTCAAAGGCGGCTGCCTCAATGGCGGCCGCCAAGTCGGTGCGGGTATATTCTATCCCAGATGGAGATTTGTGTTTGGCAGAAGTATACTGTAGAGGTATTGGTTCATAAATATAATTATTCATTCCGGCGAAATCGACCTGAGCGCTTGTGGCGCTCAAGAGTGGCCAAGAAACAGGCGCCAGGAAAGCATCCGTCAAAGAGGGGACATAATAATTTTTTGGCCAATATCCAAAAGCTGCCGGGGTTATGGTCTCAACTGAAGAAGTAATCCACGAATAAGCCAGGTCAGTTGCTGGTATTGGTTTTTGAACATAATAATTGTCATAGGCGGAAGAAGTAATAACCGTTCCGTCTAATTGTTGTTTGAGAACCCTTCTGGTATTTCTATTAATCTGATAAAAAGATCCTGTACCAGCGTAATTAACGGCGTTTTCTACGGATCCCGGGGACACGCCGGCGACTCCGCTATAATAGCCTCCCCGGTTAACATGGGGCGCAAGGAGCCACTTTCTCAAAGGGTCTCTAACTTCGTTATTCCGCCAGTTTAAATCATTGTTTGGAGAAAACTCAGCAGCATATCTATCTAAACCGGGGCCTCCGTTGCTATCTCCCATCGTGTCGGGGCCTCCGGGTGCCGAGAAGCGACAAACAAAAACATGAGCTGCTCTACCTCTTTGTGGTTCAGAAGCGTCAAACATCCCACCTACGAACATAGACTCCGTAAGGCTTGTATCATCCGGAAAGTCCACAAGGCTCCATGGACCATTTCGCACCCACGCTCGGTTATTCGCAGTTCTACCGCCGGCGGCCTGGACAACTTCATAAATCTTTCGAAAGTTTCCAATATTAGAATTCAAGGTTCCGGAAACAAATCCCGTTTTAACACCATTAACCTGCTTAATATTTCTTATATTTACGGGACTTTTTGAAATATTATCTCGAAAGAGCATGGCCCTGGGGCGATCTATGGGCTGGCGTGCTATTTTGACAACACCAGTCGATGTCTTTATTTGCCATTGTTCTGCTCTGTTTGTTTGGTTGTCAGTACCGTCATTCAAGTCAACGTGGCGAGACTGCAATCCTCCGACGAATTTCTCCGTAAATGGGCCCTGCATTGGTGTGCCGATTGTCGCGCCATATGTATCTGTGTGATTATTGGTTATTTCTAGATTATGACCGAGGGCAGTTATTAATGGCTCTGAATATGTGTTCGTATAAGATGAGCTGTAGATGCTAAATGGGACGAATCTGTCACCCTTGCCTGATTTATAGTCAAATGGATTAACAGGGCTGCTCATACCCGCTTCCGTTGTATACGCTCCGAATTTTAATTTTCTTTTCTGAAGGGGGTGGTCCAAGTCGTCGCAAGTATACAGCTCTACATTTCCAGAAGTTATATATATCCCAGTGGATCCGCCGGCTTTATCTACCCATGGTATAATATTTTTGGCATAATTTACTATTTTGTTCTCATAGAAGTTAGAGCCCCCAACACTAATATTTTGCTGTGTTACACTAAACTTATATGGAGTACTATAACTCCTGTTTAATACCTGAAGGCTAGCGCTTAAGTATGAGTTGCGATTTGAATCGACATTTGCATCTCCGGAAGTTATATCTGGACCATCTCTTTTTGCTCTCTCGTTCCACCAGAAGCAATTTTCAGATTGATCTGAACTACCGAGCGGCTTATGGCCGTTGCCCCAATCGTATAATAGCTCGTTAATGGCATTTAAGCCACCTTCTAGGTCTGGAGTTTTAAGATCTAGTGTGGGGAATTTGGTCCAGTATTTATTTCTCTCAAGAACGTGGCTTTCAACCATGGTTCTCATGTTATCAGAAAACTGAGCCGAGGCTGGAATTAGCTGATTTAGGAAATTTGACAAAGAATTGTCGATCCACTTATAAAAATCGATATATTTATCTAAATCTGGCTCGTTTTGAACTCTCTCGAAGAAAAGTTCTCTCAATTTTGATAATTGTTTATATTCTTGTCGGTATCTATTGACTGGATCACCGACCAAGGTGTTAAAATCAACGATTGTTGCAAAAACATTTAAGATCTCTTCAGAGATATTTTGGTACATACTCTTTTCGATCGCGAAAAAGTAATCTACTGGTCTAGTTGTTAATTTAAAAATATTGTCCTGCTCATCAATGTTGATCATATCTGAACTTTGGATATTTTCTGGAAGAGTTTGTTTCCCGGTGTATATGAATTTGGTGTCTAGAGCTTTGCTGCTGTCTGCTGGAAAGAAGTCTCCTTGGCCGGGATGACGCATGCCGACAACATTTCCAAGCCACCCATATTGAGTTCTTTTTTCTGCCGAACCTGATGATAAATCAGGAACGTCAAATCTTCCGGAGGGATTTGACCCGGTTAAAGTGTCGAATGCCCAGTTTAGGGCCAATGTTTCCATTTCGGGGACAATTACACCGGAGAGGCTTGTTTGATATAGATATGTACTCTTAGCGGGACTTAAAACACCAAAATTCTCAGGGTCTCTTGCATGGGTTTTTATTACTTCATCTTCCAGATAAGAAGTCCAGTATCTCACAGAGCCAAGTTTGACGTCTGTTTTATGAATTATTGATCCGGTAAAGTTTGTGTGGAGGGAGCCGCCGTAAATCCTTTTAGATTTCCAGAGCCAGGACGAGGGGATGTCGCCGGGGAGGAATGGAATTTCTTCGTTTATTATAAACTCATTTGCGGTTGCGCCAGCGTCGTTGTTCACGCCGTACAATTCCATAAAATAATGCGGGACAGTTGATCCGGTAACTAGATTTGACCCATGCTCTTCGGGATAAAATCTTACTGCAAAATTCCACTTGTTATTGTCGTATACATCATAAAATAGAGAGCTTGTATAAATGCCAAGCTGTGTCTCAAAAGCAAACTTCACGTTAGTTGATTCAAGCTCTTCTCTGATTGCGTATACATTTACATAAGCGTCTTCTCCGGCCGGCCAAGTGAAATCGCTGGGGGTTGTTTCATCTGCTGTGTGAAATCCGAAAAGTGACGAAGTTATAAAATTTGTGGCAAAATAATTTGGATCTGTTTCGGGCACCTTTCTAGGAAAGATTATTTCAGCCTCTAAAGTAAAAGAAGTATATTCTTCCTGATCGCTTGAGGTCACCCAGCCGGCTGCTGGGCCGGAGGCGCTTATGAAAGATTCACTGTCGGATCCGAGGGAATTACCATGTTGATAAACTGTTCCCTCGAACCTGTCCGGGTTATTAAAATCTATATATTTCTTTCTTGTTGAATTAACCTCGAAATTATCTCTAAACCTATACATTGAGTTGTCGCCGTATAGATTAATTTTTACGAGGTCTGTATCTATTCCATAACATCTCATTAAATTCCTAAAGGATTTCATATTCCCTTTGGATTTATAGATGTATGTCAAATTGTTGTAAATGTTTTTATAAATTAGGTTCTTGATGTCTGTTAAATCGACATCAAATTTCATTTTTTCGTTTCTGTTTGAGATTTGTTCCAGGATTGTGGCATCAACGAAAATTTCAGATGTCGATAATCCGAATCCATCAAGGAGTTTGTGGGCAAATGGAAGAGGTTTTGTTTTGCTTCCCGGATAAACAACATCTTTTAATTTTGGATAATTCTCAACCTGAAGATATAGCGTGTCCAAATAGCTTGACAAAATTTGACTTAATTTTAATAGTTCCTGGCCAGATTCATCGTCTTCTTCAATTATCCAGGAGGGCATTGAATAATAAAAAGAAGCGTTGTTCCTTAAATCGTAGTTTGAGCCGGATCCTTCCAGCGAAGTCCTTGTGGAGACGACGTCTGGGTGGAAAGAATAAATAATAGGATCTTTAAACTCGCTTTCTTTGCCGAGGCGTAAATCAATAGCAGAACCAGTGGACCTGCCCTGTTCTGTATACCCAACCCACCTACCATTAGAAATTCTACCAGAATAATCAAGAGCTACAGAATCTGTTGCGGCAATTCCCGTGATTCCCTCGTTGAATTTTAGATAAACACCGAGATCCGTATTCGCGTTGTCGTTGTTGGTACCTCCGCCGTATTGAGTAAACCAATATCTGCCAATTTCTTCGGATGTTCTTGTCGCCTTCCAATAACGGAATTCATCAAGAGAGCCAGAAAGCTTTCCGGATCCTTCTGGGACGGTACCTCCCGGGACGAAGTCTGCCAAGTTTGTCATTCTTCGTGTGGCACCTATGTTTGCTATTAAGGAACCAGTAACCTCGTTAATCGCGAATCCGGAAGCAACAAGTGTTGACTTCAACTCGCCGTCTAAATAGCCGCGCGAAACAACATCACTTCCAGAATTTTGAAATGAAAATGCCAGATGGTGCCAGTTTCCATCGATAAAGTCTGCGTTTGTTATTCCGGCGTAAACGTCAAAGGTGTAGGAAACAGTTCCTGAAATATAGTCACAAATTATGGGCGTATCTGTGGGCGATACCAATGAAGTATCCAACACGATCAAAAGAGAACCAGAAGTATCATTTCCTGTTTCATCATTTGTTAGATGAAAAATAGCCTCTCTTGAAGATAGGGGTGCTGGGACGAGAGCGTCTTTCTTAATCCATGTTTCGACTGTGACGCCCTGATTAAAATCAAATTTTAAATTTGATTCTCTATTTTTATCCGGATTATAAAAGTTAGAATTTTCAAAAGTATCTGAAAGTTCCTTTCCAATCATTCCTCCGGAGGCCGTATGGGGGCCCCCAATTATCTGAATATATTCAATGATGCTTGGTAAACCCACAGCGGAGACAGAGGAGACCTGTGTTCCCCAACCATTGGGTGAAATCGTCGCATATCCGGTTGTTCTTGGATAAACATTATCAAAAATGTATAAATCTAAGTACGTCGAGTTGTTTAAATATTCTGTACGCTCTCTTAGCGATCCATCATAGGGGTACTGATTTGCTATTCTGTCAAAAGAATCGCTATAATATTTTTCAGCAGAGCCAAACTTGGCAAAGTTTGCCGGAGTTGCATAATTCTTTTGCGGAATAAACCTATTCTTTTCGACAATCCTCTGCTGGATATTTCCGGAAGACTCCACAGATTTCCCGAGATCTTCCATGTTTGTAGAAGATACGATGGATTGTGGGATATTTTTATTGAAAAGTTTTTTTATGCTCATACGTTTTCTACCCTGAATTTCCAAGTATAAGGTTGTTCTACATAGCTATCGACCGTTTCATCGTAATATGCGAGCCTTATTCCATAAGAATATCCAGGTTCTAGAAAATCCATCTTAAAATCAAAATAATTTCCACTTACATCAAAAGACATTTCTGTTCCCACATTACTTCCGGTACTAAACGGCAAAACAACTAAATCATCTGTAATCCTATGTATTTGATACGAGGCACTTTCTATAATGAGAGTATCGTTATATTTAGTCGCTACTGTATAAATAGTTGGGCTCCAATCTTTTTGGCGGACATAAAATCGAAACCTATTTGATTCTTGTGCGTAATAAATTGGCTTGAGATTTGTCAGCGAAGTTACCAAATTTGGATAAGGATTGTGAGTGCTGGCGGCGTATTGTTTTACACCAAATTGTCCTACTCGATACAAATCTGTTAGGGTCGTATTATACCACCTATCGTATGCTACACTAACTGATGTATCTAAAGAAAACGATGCTGTGTAAATACCCTTTGAATGATATCCGGCAGTAATCGTTGCGCCTATCTGGTCTCCGCCGCTTGCGCTAGTATAGACCTGCACTCGCAAATCTCCAGTGCCTATTTCGGGTATGTCTCGGAGGCGGCCTCCAATTACGTTATATAAAAATAGTGTTCTAATGTTGTCCTCTGCGGGCACGAGGGAACTGCTGGCATAAAAATTTCCTCGATCGTCTTTCTTTGAGGAATCCCACACTGCTTCGATATTTGGCTTCTTGAAGAAGAATTCAGATCCTCGGCCGAAGAATTTCTTTGTATAATATGTATCTTTGGCGCCGGCGGTATTAATTAATTGGCCATCTGACTCTCGGCCCACAGTTCCGTTTTGGCCGGAGCACGAGCCAGTTACGATGGACATACCTCCCGAACCGGTGGCATAAAGATTCATGTCACCAGCCCTGTCATAAATACTTATTTCTGTTGGGGGAGTTCCAAGATTAATTTCATCTCTAGGATCATCGCCGTGAACCCACCAATTTGAGAGATTTTCGTAAATAGAAAGCTCTCCAATCGGAGCCGGACATGCGCCATTATAAAGCTCAGTTATTTCTCCGGGACTTAAAATTTTGTTAAAAGATGCTACGTCGTCTATAAATCCATTAAAATTATAGGAAGCTCCCAATTTTGAGCCTCCAATGGCAAACATATTGATATCAGTTAATGCAGAACCTGCGCCCTGTATGACCGTTGCAGAAGCGGAGATTGAGTTTATATAAATTGAGGGAATATCTGCTGAGTCTTGGGTGTCAGTCACTGTTATGTGGGTCCAGGTGTTCAGGGGGATGGAATCATCAGTTGTTATTATGGTGGTCCCTCCGGAGTATACCTTTCTATAAGTAATTGCGGCACCGCCTGGATCTATTAGCAAAATTCTCCGGGGTTGGTGGTCGACTTCTCTCTGCCAAAAAAGAACATATCCCGGGCCCGTGTTGATGGATTGTTTAATCCAGACGGATATTGTAGAATCGCTGGCCAGATCGGTATCTGATGTTCCTGAAAGGAACGCTGAACCGTCAAATTGTACAGCTTCTCTTGGGTAATATTCTGCGAAATAAGCTTCCTGGCTTGAAGTTAGGTGAACTCCAACGCCGTAATTTGTAATTGTTCCCGCAATCCAATCTTCTACGAGCGGAGTAATGTCCATCCTTAGATCTTCATTTCCAATGGGGAAAGTCTGAGAATATATTGGGGATGATAAATAATCTCCGCCCATTCTTGTCCAGGGGGCGCCCTCCGAAGCAGTCGTCCAGCTGGATCCTGGGCTGGATCCTGGGCTGGATCCTAAGACGTCCTTATATCCTTCCATATCCAATCCTGTGCCTTCTTGCCAGGATTGAGAAATCGGGGCCACTACAAAGGTTGCCGATCGGGGAGTTGTTTGATTGTGCCTAGCATTATACATATTTAAATAAAAATTAATTTTTCCAGGGCCCGGAATTATTCCCGATGCTCGATCTTCCACGATTTTACTGACCGGAAATTCTATCAAGACTCTCTCTAGCTCTGTGGAGCCCGAACTAGCCTGGCCGTAAATTGAAAACACCTCAAGGACGTCGGAGGCTCCCATATTTGCATTTGTGCCGCGCGTTTGCAAGTTGGACCTAAAGGCACTCGTTATTGTATTGTCTTTGTTTGCGAAATATTTCTTTATTGCCATTATGTAACTGCTCCCATAATATCCGTATTTGGAAATTTTATTTCGAATGCCACGTTGTCTGGAGCCGCGACGTATCTACCATCAGCAGATATTAGATCTTCAATATCGACAAAAACATCGGAGTACACTCCTCCATTTTTTGCAACAATTTTGACCTTTGTCACATCTACGACACCGATTACATCATTGACATAATTGTAAACATCTGTTATATAAATTGGTTCGCCAATCATAAGGGGGTCATTAAATTTGGAAGCCAATGTTTTAACGCATTCAGTTAAAACATCATATTTATTATAATCCAGATCATGGATTATCTCGAATTCAATCCCAAGGTTGACAACAAAGGCGTCCAGAATGTCGATCGTATCATTGATCATCTTATTCTTATTGAGCCATGTTTTTATATTATTTTTTAATGTTGAGCTAGCTTGGGTCAAAAATCCCGATGTATCTTCAGACAAGACATACAAGTTTAAGTTTCTTCGGAATGAGCCCTGGTCTTGCAAAATTTTGCATCTTTTTACGGCGCCGAATTTATGAGGCATTTTATAGACTATTGATTCATAATCATGTTTAGTAACTGCTCGGTTTTGTGTCGCAAAATAATCGATAGACCTTTGTCTTATTTCTTCGGTGGACGGATTTGAAATATCGCCGACTAACGGTTCAGGATTTGAAATTTCCAAAGATTTTTTAACTCCGTCTACTAAATTTCCAGTTAGGGTAGAAATCTCTCGAAAAGAAAACAAGGATTTGTCCACTCCCGAGACTGTGGCGGTGGCGGCGTTAACGTCATCTGTAGTATTTATTCTATAGGAGATTGTTAGAGTGGTGTTGGTTGGTGAGATTCCAAACTTGTCAGAAAAAATTAGTTTTGATGGATCGAAACTCTCATCACTTATATAATCTTTTGCATGAAATTGTAAAATAGTATTTGATGGATCGACGGGAGATGCCTGACTTATCTCATTGTCCGAGCCATATCCAAATTGCAAAAATGTAACTGGGCCAGTAGTTTCCACAGAGAATCTTCTAGGTACAGAATAAGGTCGTAGAACAGAGGGAACAACATCGCTATCCGAGGACCTGTTGGCTACATCTCTGTAAATCACGTCTTGAGAAAGATTATTTACTTCGTAATATTCGTTTCCTTCAGTGTCGAAGACGCTTATTATCTCGGCGATGTTTGGAATTGAAAGGGCTAATTTTCTAAACCTTTGATAATTTCCAATTAAAAAAGTTTCTTGTATAAATTTTCCAGAAATGATCTTGCCGGTAGTGCGAACAGCATAGCTCACTGGCGCGCCGGTGTTAGGATCTATCCGCGCCGCCACCACTTCATTGCTCGGGTTTGAAAAATCAACATCACTGCTCAAAATATAGCTGCCTCCGGCGTTGGATGAGAATAAACTACCTCTCTTTAAAATCGGCAGATATCTAGAATCTGGGCCGAGGCCTATTGAGTTGGCTGGCGCTATGATATAGAGGCTTACAGCTCCGGATGTTGAGGGTGTTCCGCGATTTTTGTATCCTTGCTGTCTAGCCAAGCGAATTACATTATTATATTCCGTCGCAGACTCAAGAAAAGACTCATTAACTTGGTAATCTAAATAAAAAGACAAAATATCTCCGACATAAGAAACAGTATCCATCATTAAGGCGCCGAAGGAGGCCTCTCCAAAATCCCTATATGATTCTGGATAATATCTTTTTGCATATTCGATCAAGTCTTGTTTAATACTCGCGAATTCTCGACTCGTATATCTAACTGGTGTTCTTTTTTTGTTGGCCATTTACTTTTTTTTTCCTTCTTTATTTGCTAATGGGTATGCTCAGGACATTTGCCGAACTAAGCGAGGATATATTGAAAAGAATATGAACGTAGATTGAATTAGAGTTAGCAATAGAAACCGCATTCTCCTCATAGCTAGATCCTTTCGTGTATCTTATATCGAGAATTTTAATAGAATTTATGTATTTTCCGGTTTGTGATCGGATTTTAGATGATATCTCTTCTTGTACCCCAAGATTTTCAAGTTCAAATAAATATTCCCTTATCCCAACTCCAAAATCTGGATCCATCATCCTTTCTCCAGGGTTTGTCATGACAAGATTTTTAAAATTTTGTACGATTGCTTGTTTGACTGATTTTGTCAAACGATACGGACCGTCGCTTTGATCAACCATGAGGGGTAACGCTGGCGATATTCCTATGGCCATCTATTCGCACTCCTCTGTTGGTTTTGGAACTTCAAGTCTTCTCTTCCACCAAGCGATGTCTTTATCTGTTGGTATATTTCTTTTGACTTTAATTTTCTTTCTTGTTTTTTCTTCATTTGTATCTTCTTCTTCATCTTCGTAATTTGCGTCCCTTGAGTGATAGTATCCTTCAAAAAGTCTTCTAAGATTTTTCTTTGTTTTCTTGAAATTGGCTTCTTTATCCCACCTCTTGAATTGGCTTCCTTTTGCTCCGCCGGGTTTATCCCACTCTGAGCCAATAGAAAGCAAAAACGTTTCTATAGTATAAATAGTAACCAAGGAAAGTAATGATTGTAAAGGAAGACAATAATTAAAAAGAGTTTTGTACTCCGGAGTATTTATTAACTCCGAAATCATACAATTTATATCGTATTGATCTACGAGTCCAGATGTCAAATTGAGGTTTCCGTTTATCGGAACCTCTGCGGTGGCGACCGGGACAACATAACGTCTATTAGTATCATCTCCGAACTTTAGAGATTTTATTTGATTAACCTGCTCCCAAGAAATTGACGCGTCAAAATCAGCTGCGTTGATGTGCCCCTCCATTGATTGGGGCATCACCATTGAAATTCTCAAACCATATGACATTTCTCCATAGTTGTCAATTATTGGCTGACCTTCGGTTGTGCTACCTGCGGCGGCTAAATAATCTTTCCACCACTGGAGGCCGAAAATTTGGGGGCCCGAACCGAAGCCAAGAAAATTTCCCTGTGGAATTACTTTTATGTATTTTTCAAGAATGAAGGGGAAATATCCTTCTGCATATGGCTCTGAACTTCCGATAGAAATAGTATACCCGGGCTCTAGGGCGAGGATAGCGACGGTTGTTGGATCCAAGGGGTCTAAGGGGTTTGTGGCGACATCCATAGGACCCCCTCCGGAAATTGCCCCAGCAACCATCCAGTCTGGTGATCCAAAAATCCAACTTTCAAGATTTGGGATAGAGGGCTTAAGGGAATCACTAAAGAGCTTCCCTACCTCCTCTATTTGTTCTGAAATGTAGTGATTTAGTAGGATTAAACAAGAAGGTTCAACATGTGCTACTTGAGATGTCCATTTATCCCTTAGTCTCTTGGGATAAGTTATTCTCGGCTTCCTTGGTGGCTTTCTCCACTTCTCTTGAAGATTATTTATAGATTCCATTGCAGATATCTGTGCGGCGTTTGGAACTATGTCCCCAATATCTACTTTTTTACCAAAATTTTGAACAACTTCTTCCAAAAATTTATAATAATAAATTTTTCTACTCTTTTTCTTTTTGAAGTTTAGACCTGTATTCAATAGGCCTGTTTTCATCTTCTCGGCGATATAACCAGATAATGTGTCATTATAAACTTGTGGAAATTTTGGATCAAACAGAGAAAATGATGGAAGCCCCTTCAGGAAAGTTTCCATAACATATAGACGGACCGTTGATCTTATGGCTCCGTCTGTACCCGCTAGGGATTCTCTTGGCATAATCCTGTCAAAAGGCCTCTCGGAGTCAATTGCGCATGCAGCTGGGATCTGGAGTCTTGGATCATCTTTTAGTTTGTCGTTATATTCTGAAGTCTGTTTCGATATCGAATCGAAATTTAGAATTGGCTTGCGGTCGCAGTCCTCTATTTCTGGAATTATTTTATCGTACAAGCCTAGCCAGCCGCTGTATTTTGGAGGTTCAACATAGAAGGCTGGATTCTTTTCTGTTCCTCCGTATTCTTCATGATTCAATTCAACAACTTTTGCTTCAGCATTTGGGTCGTATCCAAAATTAAATGTTCTCACATTCTCCGAAATCTTAAAAGCAAATTTCTCAATAATCTTAGTAGTTAAGTATTCATAAAGCCCCTTTGAGAAAAAGGAGTTTCTATCGGAAGACTGGTTGGTTGTATACGGGCTCCAACTAGATACCAAAAGGTTTCCAAAAATATAGGCCTGGTTTGTTGTATCTAGTGGGCGGTATGGGGCATTTGGCGACGATCCTTCAAGATTTATTATATTTTCCAGTGTATCCGGGTCGTAAGACTGGACGGCATCGAATTCCAGAGGGGGGCCGAACTTATCATCCTCCGAATAAATCTTGATATTGATTATTGTGTCATTATCTTTTTGATAATTATAATCTACCTTGACAAATCTGGGCGCGACGAAGTCGGTGTCCCAGTTGTCAAATTTTAAACTTAAATTTGGATCTTCGGACAGTTCGAAGTCAACATTGAGAGTTCCTGCTAAGATTTCCTGTAAATAGGGCGCTACTTTGTCGGGGTATATCCCAACAGCGTGGCCGTCCTCTTGGAGTAACCCGTAGAGGGGTGTTGCAGGCGCGGTCGGGTCGGTGGTTTGGTAATCTGCATAAAATCCTAAAATTCCCAAATCCTCGCTTAGTGACTGACCGAATAAGCTAACCCAGAATTCGTTGTGCCTCTTGAATCCGGCGCCGTTTGTGTCAGCAAGAATCATATTTAGCATCCCTCGTCGGGTCAATAATTCTGTCATAAAAACAGAGTTTATCGCAGCATCGGTAGAACTAAACATTTCTTGTGTTTGCTTTTTTGTTTCTGGGTCTTCGCTGGGGTATATTCCACTTCCTGGGCATGTTGGATCGCCTAATATGTCCAGATCCCCGAAATAATTTTGATTTAAAACATCAGCAAGGTCTTCGAAATCAAGGAGGGCCCTATCTTTTAGATTTTCAAGCTGTTCTTCGCATTGCTCAGGAGTCACCCCTTTCTCCGCCAAGATGGAACAACGAATATCGTTAAACATTATCAGATGTTCTGGGCTTGCACAGACCGAGGGACTGATTGGCTTGTAGGAGGTGGACTTGATTCTGTCTCTTATTTTCCTTCTATCGAAAACTCTCCCCATTCCTGCAAATAAATTTCGGATGTGATCATCAGTTGGTAGCGCGATAGCTAGGTTGGGGATCCCATTGACGATTTGCCTGACATATGCAACTGCTTGGGGAGTGGGTTCTCCCTCCAAAAGTTCCAAAAGCTCTTGCTGATTCAGGATGGCCGAGACGCCGTCCATAAAATCGCCCATATCTTGATCGGTGGGCTTTGGGGCCCCAGGGAGACCGAGCGACCCGAGAGACTCATTCAGTTTATTCAAAGAGGCGTTTAATTCTTCATCGTTTAGGCTGTCTCCGCAAATATTTTCGGCTACTATTTCTCTGAACTCAGATCCGCCTGCGATGGCGTTGGCGGTTGCAGCTGCGTCCCTCAAAACTTCACAAGAAGCATTTAGCGAGACAGTCAATATTTTTTTGAGTATCGTGATCATAGCTTTTGCTACTAACTTTTCAAGTGCATCTTCGGCAGCTTCGATGAGAATGGTTTTTATGTCGCCCAGGAACGGCCTAATTTTGAATTTTCTTATAACGGGTAGTGTTATCGCATAATGGCCTTTACAAAAATCTAGTTCTAGCGTCTTTAGTATGTCATCGAGCGGAGGCGAGAATAGCGGAGGGAAAGGACACTCTAGAGTTTCTGAAATTGAACCTTTGAGTAACTCTGCGCCAGGAATCTTGTCGACAAGACTCATTATTGCAGCTGGTGAAATTATTTCTTCTGCAATTGCCTTTAGAAGGGCTGTTTTTAAGTGTTCTATGGCATTATCTTGAACTGCATCCAATGCCGTACCAACCGACCCTGCGTGTGCAAACGGGCCGGCAAAGGAGCGCGGGCCGAGTCCTGGGGCTGCCGAGACTCTATCTGGCGGGGCCACCATTATTTCATTTCCATCAGCGTCCAATTCGCCAGATGGTACAGGATCAGATGATTTGAATTTGTCTTCCTGTTCTTGAATTGTTGTTTTTGTTCTTGCGCGGAATCTTTTGAGATTTTCTTCTTCGTCGGTTTTTAGTTTTAACTTTTCTGGGTCTTTTTCTTCAGATTTCTCCAGCCTCGTCTCTATAGAGCCGGATGCAGCGGAATAATCGGCGGAATATTTAACGCCGGCGGCCTGATAGCTTCCGGGGCGATATCCAGCTTCCCATGGTAGGGGAATTGACGTTATTTCTGCCACTGAATCGCGAACAAACTGTTGCAATCCCGGATGAAGGGCGAAAAACACATTTTCCATCTCTTTATCTGTGGCGCCTTTGATGAAAGACTTGACCAGAACCGACATCGAAACCTCGATATCTAAACCTTTCAGTAAACAGCTCATGGCTCCTTTGGCAAGAGCGGAAAGACCACAAACTCCAAGTTTATTCAGTATTTCTGAATATAATTCCTTCAGATTGTTGACTTCATCGAGTTTGTGTGGTAAATCTTCGAAAACGGCATCGCCGGTGAACAGCTCTCTCAGCTCGGCGTCTTTCCACCTTTCCTCAACGTCTTTAAGCACCTTATATTTTGCATCGCGCTGTTTTTTTCCCTCAAGAGTGAGGCATGTTTTTTGCGGGGTTGACTTGAAAAACAATTCCGGGAAGGATAAAGCCGTGCCTGCCACCTCAGATCCAAGTATTGCAGCCGGCTTGAGTAAATTAGCGACCATTTCTGCGGTGTTGCAGCCGCCTTCATCGACAAACTCCTCGGTCATTGTCAGTTCTTGACCTATAGTTTCCTCAATTCTTGGGAAAAAGTATGATTTTAGGAATAAATCTACGACCATTGGGCTATCGGCAGTAACATTTTCGTAGATTGAGGGAATATTTGCCATAAAAGCTAGAGTAGTGGGATAATTGACGACCGATTTTTTCAAAAAGGACTTCCAGCCGGCTCCTCCTTCGACTACTCCCTCCTTGTTTATACCCAATTCGGAAGCTTCACAGCCTATATTGTTGGCTTTTACATACTCTATGCCCTTAAATTCCTCTTTGAAGCCTATTTCGACGGCCTCAAGCACTCCGGTTTTTTTCCTTGTCGGATTAAATTTAAAATTTTGATCTTTCAGAAGATCAATTAGAGCTGTTTTAAATTGTCTTATTCGATCTCCTTCCTTTTTTAGCATAATATCCTGCGGGATACCTGACATTTCTCCCCGGTATCTTAGAATTTCGTATTGCTGTGAGTATTTATTACCTATTGCGCGACTAACCAAGTTCAACATGGAGCCGTTTCCTCTAATATCCTTTGCTGTCAGGACAACATTGAGGGGAAACTCTGAAGAATCGGTTGTTTCATCTTCCGTCTTGGGCTCCTTGCTCTCTAGCGCGAAAGCAGCGTCGAAGGGGAGCTTGATTAGGACTTTTACTTTAGATTTTGTCCGGAAATCTACAAAATAATCTGTTGTGATTTGAGAAAAAAGAGATAAAATGATATCTTCAGTTGATTCTTTACCCACGAAGTCTAAGATTAGCTTCATTCCAGGTTCTATTTGTTCGTTGACTATCGCTGTTGCTGGCCTCTCATTGACATTTTCATATTCTGTTGTTATCGGTACCCAATATTCACACGTTTTCTCATTTAAAAATGGTTGTTCGTTGGGCGCCCTTGTCCAATCAATTGTTATGGCATCTGGATTGGGTACACACGGAGGGGGGCACGGATCTTTTACTGCTTCTTCTGTTAGAATCTCACACATATCTGGATTGAAAATGAAAAGATCTGCTTGCTCTTTCCCTTCTCTCTCTAATTGCTCCAACAATGCCTGATCGATATCGCCTTCAAGATATTTTTCAATAAATACTTGCCAAAATTTTAAAGTCTGTTCGAAAGTTAGGCCTGCTCCAGGGCCCATGAAAGTTTTCACACTAAAGGATTGTGCAACATTCTCCCAAGTAGAGTAATAATCCCTGTATAAATCCTCGTTTGCCTCGATGTCATCTCTCAAATTTAGAATCATCTCTAAATCAAAAAGTCCGTATATATCCTTCGAGGGCCACAATTCGCCTATCAGGAGGTTGTCTTCTGTCGGTGTTGTGCCGTAGCCCGGAGAAGAAGAGACGGTATTGGCGCTATAGCCTTTGTGCAATCCACTTGACGATAAAGTAACAGAAACTGATGATCCAAATGCACGGTACCAAAATATTTTAGCTGCCGCATCATCAAATCGGCCCGAGGAAAATATGTCGTAACCCTCGTCAAGAGGGGCGGGTATGGAGTGGGGACCTAGATTAAAAATTCCAGAAAATGTTCCACTGTTGTTATCATCATCATGAGTCTCTACGAGGCCTTCAAAAACGTCGGGAACCATTTTTCTGAGAGTTTCGAATCTCCATTGGTCGACCAGGGAGAAGGGGCCGGCTGTATTGGTCATAGCCAATATATTATATTTCTCCCATCTCGGATCTATAAGTCTCTGTATAGCGCCGGCATAAAAGTAAAAAAGATCTTCAGGAGAAAAGAGAGATTGGGTATTTTGCCTAATCGAGGTCTCTTTTACGGCGTTCCATAATTTATCTCCGAAAAGCCTCGTAAAATCTTCACTTCCAATTTCTTTTAGTTTTTCTTTTGCCCAACGAATATTCACGCCGTCTCGAAAATTGGTATTGGACCAACCCTTCGTGGCCAGCCCTAAATTATAATAGTTAAATTCTGCGATCTCATAATCGGCGGCGCCGCCAATGTTGGAGGAGATCTCTTCTTTTCTTACTCCGTAGACGCCGATGGGATCCCATCTCGATCTTTCAATGAATCCTTTTTCCGCAGTAGAGAGAGTTAATTTGTCTTTAATAGCCAACCTATCAAGTGGGCGGCGCATTGCACTGTAGCTTGCTACCTTTTCAGCTATGTCATCAAATACACTCATTATGTTGTCCTATTATGGCGACTACAGATCCACCTGTCGCCCGTTGATAACAAATAATTGGCCTTCCAAGTTGATACATTATTCAATTGAGGCAGAGCTTTTGAAGATGAATTTATAATTTGTTTAATCTTTGTGTTAATCCATGGGCCGACTAAATCTACTGATGGTATGGCCAGAAAAGGAAGCGGCGGAATAAGGTGAGTGTGAGTTAGGAGTGCGGTGTTGAGTTCGACCTGAGCAGCGCTGAATTTATCAAATCTTGTCGCCAAGTCTCCCAACTGGTCTGCTAATTCATCTAGCGCTTGGGTCAAATTTTCTCCCTTTATTAGTGGCTGAAGAAAATTAACGTCGTTATTCTCAAAACTTTGCAGCGGGCCGCTTAATTCAGCATCGTCATTTCCCGCGATGAGATCAATTCCGTAAGTTGAATTGATATCTCCGCCTTGGGAATTCTTCTTATCGGTATTCGTAACCAACTTTATTCCCTCTCTTCCAACAATTCTAACAGCATCTGCTTTTAGGCCTATTGCCGATCTTCCTTTTGATATTCCGACTCCGCCAGCAACTAAGTCCATATTCTCATCAATATTGGTTCGCTGACTGATATAAATTCTTGCCGCATCGGAGGTGAAATTCGGACTAACCCAAGTATCTGATTTGGGACCTCCCTTAACGGAAGACATTCTTCCGGCGACGATGTCGATCGCGGCGCATTGGGTACCGCCTGGGCCCCCATAGCCCGATCCTGGCGTCGATGGGCGGTCTCGGCCGAGGACAATCCAGGCGTTATTATTGTTTTTGATAACCGTCTCTGTCTCTGTCTTATCATAAAAAGGGACAGGTTCGCAAATAAAATTGCCATCTAGGCCAGCCGATTTATTGGGATTATTTTGTGCTGCTGCGCGGACAGGTTCTTGCAGGTTTTCTTGATTTCTTACTTTTGATTCTTCTTCGCCCATTTATTTACCTCCTTTTATACGCGTCTTACACGGCGATTAGGCTGCCATATTTGAGTATTATAACATATTTCCCAGCATTTAAAAGATTTTTTTCACCGTCAAGTGAGAGAGGAGTGCCGTCTTTAGCTGTATTGCCCAAGTTGCCGCCGGCAGTATAAGCCTTAAAGCCGGACGAAGAGGTTTCGATTTTATAAACCACATCGCCGTGGGTTTTTTTATAATCATCTACGGATCCGTCTCCACGGGCAGCGACCACTACGTCTCCAATTCCCACTCTTATTCTTCCCTTATTCTTTGGCACAGAATAAGCAGACCAAGGTGTATCTCTTTCTATTATTTTTTTAGTGTAACTCCTGTGGGAAGAAGCGCCAGGAAATCCAGAACTTCTTAAAAGAAAACTAATAAACGCAGCAGACCACGGAGTTCCAGCAGGAGTCCATTCAGTGATGCCGATATTATCCCAGTATTCCTTAAGATACGGGTAGGCGCCGGAATTTGTTTCCTTTAAAGCGCCTTTTTGCCATCTTTTATATTCAGTGTCGACAGCGGAAGTCGTCATGGGCCAGCCGGCGGTGTGGATGATATTGCCCACTTTTTCTAATTTATCTTCTAACTCGTAAATAACGTTGGTATATTTTTTTTCATCTGGGGATCCCAAAATTGCTGTTTCGGCGGCGTCATCGAATATATCTACAATTGAGGATGTGAAATTAGTTTTAATTTCAATGTTATTAATTCCCTTTTTCTCTAATTCCACCAATTTTGCACTACTATATGTCTTATCATCGAATTCGATTTTTATAATATCACCAGGAATTATATTTGAAAATTCGGAAAAATCTGCATACAAGCTAGGGTGGCAGGAAATCAACAACTCATTTTGATCTTCCGGCTTTAAATTGGAAAGCGTAGATTTATATTCCGGGTGGAAGGAATTGGGGAGAGGGAGATTGGAATGTAATACTGGGACTCTGAAATATATTTTTATTTTTGTGCTCGGAATTTGTACATAATTATATTCGAGAAAACCGGGCTTATTTGAGAGGGGCAGCGTCGGCGTAACTTCCAAAACCGGGTTGGAAACCCAAAGAACCAGAGCCGAGAATGAATTGCTTTCTAGAAGTGGATTTTTTTGAGATAGCGCTTGAGTTATACTCTCGCGGGCTTGAAATATCCCTTGATTAACGTTGGTCCTGTCGAATTTATCGGAGGGATCTCCAATTATCCAAGAGCCAATATTTAAATAATCTAAAAACCCCATTATTCAACTTCGCCTCCCTTCTGAAGCAAATCAAAAATATCGGCTTTATCGTCTTCTGAAAGGCCATTGTCCTTCTTTTCGTGCTTTTGGATGAGGCCGGCGACCTTTACTAGCTGCTCGTTGGATCTCTGCAATGTCTCGACATATTTGGCGGCTGTCATGCCGACTTCGCGGTGTCTCTCGTCGCTCTTGCTTAGATAAATCATTACATCATCCAGCAGACGACGGGTGATATCCCTGTCTTTTCGGACATTATCAATTGCTTCAGTAATATATTTTTCGAGCTTTTTCATAAGTCTCCACGGTCCCACTTAGTTTTAAAAATTTTATACCGGTGCCGCATCTTGTTTAAACAATTTACAATTTGCTTTGTATTCAATCCGGTTATTTCCCTTATGTACAAATAAATAGCCTTCTTATTAAAAATTTCTATATCATCTGGCGAACTTAGGATAATTTTTATGGCCTCAAGAACTTTCCTTTCATTTTCTCGGAGCTTCATCTTGTCCCAGCCCTCTATTTCCTTCCATAGGTGGGCCCAAAACTCTTCTTTTTCTCTTATTTCGTCGTAATCCATTTCTACGGCGACATATTTTAATTCCATTTCTTTTGAAAGATCCTGGAATTCTATTTCTCTTTGTCGGCTCCTTTTATTTTTCTTTACTTTCTGAATAAACCAATTTTTTGTGATCACAGAGAAGTAAGAAAAGGCTTTTGAGCCCTTTTCTGGCTTGAATTTATCAAGAACGGTCGTGAGCCAAACTTTGCAGTCTTCGCGCAAAGTATCTATGTTTGGAAGAGTTGTGAACCTGTATGTAAAAACTATTTTATCCACCATTTCACCGAGTGGCTTCTGAATTAAAGTTCTATAAAGTTCCTCTCTTCGCTTTAGATCTGTTGAGTTATTATACTCAATAATCGCGTCTTCGTTGACTTTCGTAAAATAATTTCTTGAATTTTTGCTTCTTTTAATTCTACGTCGTTTTTTCGGCTTAGGGCTCGGTTGGGTCGTCATCAGTTAATTCCTCTTCTGTTATATCGTTGTCGGAATATAATTGATATTGGTCGAACACAGAGGTTAAATCCTCTGCATGCGCAAGTAGGTGTCTCAATGTTTCATCACCATAGAAAGTCTCAAGTTCATAGACCGACCTCAAATGATTGGTAAAATTATTGATAACTGTGATGTTTTCTGTTAATTCTTCATCATAGTACTTTACTTGTTTAAGTAGATTGATCAAATACCATACTGCCCCGCCATGGGCAACTAAGCTCGCCGTCAACAATAAAAGTAAAATGACCGAAATTGCTAACCAACTCATGTTTTATATTCCTTTTCTCTCAATTTTCTCTTCTCTTCGGAAATGGATTCCTTGTTCTTCTTTATGTAATCTTCGACAACAGATCCAACTTTTTTGTCGGAACTCTTGTTGATTTTGTTTATGTAAGAAGGTATGGATGGAACACGACGAAAGGCCTGGGAGCTGCAAATATTGCAATTCTCCAGGCTTTCCGACATCCCGTGCTTTATTTCGAAGTATTCATCGCAATCTTCGCAATGATAATTATACCTCGGCATCTGTTTGTTCTTCTTCCTCTTGTTGACCAAACTCTAAAATGGGCGGATTTTCCACCACCAACCCATCGTCGGTCTCTTTAAAGACGAATTCTTGAAAGACAGGAACAATGTCTGATTGTTCCATCAATGATTTTTGTAGCGCCATCATTACTGCGCCGATTGCTTGATTTGATAAATGCATAATTATCTCCTTTGTATCTATATTATAACCCTTTATTCGCCATTTGTCAAGGATTAAATTACATTATTTTGAAATATATAAAAAAGGCTCTTTATCCAAACCTCTAATCCAATATATATCTTGTTTTACAGAATTTATTTTTATGTCTTTTTCTAGCATTTCATCACCCATCACCGATCTACAATAACTATGGGGAGTATTAATTCCAATTTCAGCGAAGAAATCGCTAGTAGTAAAAAATCTACCATAATTTATTTCCATTGGAATCACACTTCCTTCACTGTTGGTTTTTAAGTCAACACAATAGATACCATTTGGAACGTCATTCATAGCTAAGATTGATTTATGGGCAATCTCATAAACTTCTTGATTAGTTATTGTTTTAGCCACAGCAGGTGTAGAGCTTTGTCCAGATGGCATTATGTTTCCAAAAAAGTATATTAATCTTTCTCTCGCTTGAGAATGAATTAATTTTCCATTTTTCCAAAAAGTTTGCACTGCGTACTCCGGACCATCTAAAAATTCTGATAGCATAAAATCTGATTTTTTTAAATTTCTAGAGTTTATCCAATAATTGGCCCAATTATCTGCCTCTTTTAAAGTAGTGATTGGCAGCGCAGCTTTAGAACCAGCTCCTGTTATTGCCCTGCACCATACTTTACCATTCGAATCTAAGTTTGAAAACAGATCTGGATTTTTCAGAACAAATTCTAAAGAATACGAAGAAAAGTCTAGATTTAATTTTTTTCTCCAAATCTGTGCACAAAGCAATTTGTTAGACATAACTTCCCACTCTGTTCGACTATGAGGAAAACATTTTGCTTTTAAGTGCTCACTATTAGAGCATAAAAATTTGACTTCGGGATCTGGTTGTGCGTGTATCAAATCTATTTCAAATTTATCAATTAAAAAATTTATTTTTTCTATCTTTTCATCTTGATTTTCAAATCTGAGAATTTCTTTGTGATCAGAATTACATGATATTAAATTATAGAAATCTAAATCTAACCCTAATACAAAAGTATTTTCGTCTGCTTTTTTTAAACTTTTAACAAAATTTATGCCCGCGTTTCCACCCGCACCTAGTAACATTAGTCTCATAAAAATCTCCTAAATTCTATTTTTTATCCACGTTTCAGTATCTTTCCAATTTTCGAATCTATATCCTTTATTATCGATATACAAATCAACTCTGGGTTTTGTATAAAATAAAATATAATCAAATGAAATATTATTCTTTTTCATTAAATTTTCCATATACTTTCTGTGATAATCTGGCCTACATGTAAAAATTAATATTTCAAAGCCTTGCTCTTTTAGGTATTTTGTAGTATCTGATGATCCGGGCAATGCTTTTAACTCTACTTTTTTTTCAAAATCTACAAATATGTTCTCGCTATCTTCAAAAAGTGTCCCATCAAAATCTATAGCAACTCTTTTATGCTTAAAAATATTATCCATGGTGCGCCCCAATTTTATAATTTACCGAATTCAAGCAAACTTAATAGATTTAAATTATCAGAAACTTTAACTTTTGGTCTATCACCATTCTTAATCATTTCAGAAAAATGCTGCAATTCATAAAACAGAGGCTCTTGTTTTTCAATTTTTATTTCACGAGAGATACCTGTCCAATCTACAAATTCTAAAGTTTGATTATAGAAATGTCCCATAAAAAGCCCATTCTCCGTTAATATTTCAAAAGTCCTGTCTTTTTTTGGATATCTCCAACTGACCTCGTTACAAACGTGTGTTTTATCTATGTTATAATACAAATTTTCGTGAAAATTTCTATCATCACTAATAATATTAATTTTTTCTGGTATTTTCTCGGCTATAAAACAACAAAAATCTAAATCGTGAATTCCAATATCTTTTCTGCATGCAATTTTTTCTCTAGCTGGGGTGTTCCCCACCCTTTTTGTTTTGATTTGAATAATTTCCTGATGTTCTCTTAACAAATCTTTTATTGCCATACATACAGGATTAAACCTTTCTATTTGGCCAATCAGGATTGAATTATTATATTTTTTAATAATTTTCCCTAACCTATTATCAGAAATTTTATCTGTCACTGGCTTTTCACAAAGTATTTTTAAATTTCTGTTTTCTAACATCGCATCACAAATTATATCTACGTGATATTTTGTTGGTGACGAAATAATCAATCCGTCACTATTTTTTAAAGAAACGATAAATTCTTCATATTCCATGTCGTGTGTCTCTGGGTCATATATAGAATTTATCTCAAATCTCTTCTTTTTGGCCACACGAAGATGATTTTTACCCATAACTCCTAAGCCGGCGATAGATATTCTCATTCAAATTCTCCGTTTTTTATTTTTTCTGCAATTTTTTCTGCTATTGGACAATCTCCTATGAGTCCTAATTTTTTATATGCGGGCTGATGATATACAACTTTTGGATAATGCCCTTGTTGTGGACCTCTTAGTCCCAATTCAGCTCTAATTCCAGTCATATGCAGCTTCATTTGCTCCAATGCCATGAGGCAGAGCGGTTCTGCTAATCTAAAATTAAAACCGACATATTCATGATTATATTTCCCTACTTGGCCTTGATTGCAGATAGATCTAATTTTTTCTGAATCTAACCTTGAATTTTTGGGAATACAAATCATTCCACCTTCAAAAGTAGATATATTTTTAGTTTTATAAAAACTAAATGTACCGCAATCTGATTGCATACCCGCATAATTACCATTATTATCAATTGCTCCAAAAGCTTGTGCGGTGTCTTCAATTACAACCAGATTATATTTATTTGCAATTTGATTGATTTCTTCCATATTACATATGGTACCATATAAGTGTACTGGGATAATCCCTTTTGTTCTTTTTGTAATCTTTTCTTCGATTTTTGTTACATCAATCAACATATCTTCATGACTAATATCTACAAAAACCGGCTTTGCTCCTGCAATCAAAATAGCATTTGTTGTTGCGATGAAGGTAAATGGGGTGGTAATCACTTCATCTCCGGGGCGTAGATCCATGGACCAAAGAGGTGCAATTAGTGCTGATGTTCCATTATTTACTGCAATACAGTCTTGTAGATCAAAACGATCTTTTACATAATCTTCAAAAATATTTCTAACAACTGCGGGCATTTTTATCTCCTTATTTAAAAAGTAAGTTCTTCTTCAAATCTATCTGTTTCTTCTAGTTCTACATAATCTCCAAAGAGAAAAGCATCTTCAATTGGAACCCACGATTCGTAGTGGCTAACCATTTTATCTATTTTATCATACCAATTTATGTTTGCAGTAGAATTTTCTAATTTTTTTCTAAAATCTTTTCTTACGTGACTTAAGTGGTGCATAAGTGGTTTTTCTTTTGGTAAGCAAATATAACTATCGTAAATCATCTTTCTCGTAGGATCTATTAATATTGGACTTGGAGAACTAATTTTATAATTTCTACCGTCCTGATATACCTTATTTAATACCGGTACTACATAATTTTCTATTTCTTTAAACCTATATTTACTACTTTTGTAGTATGTATACATGTAGCTTGTCACTAAATCTACAGGATTTTCTTCGAGTATATTTAATAGATCCAAAAATTCATCTCTAAAATAAAATTCATCGCATGCCATGCCCATGTGATAATCTAATTTTTTTTCCTTAGCCATTTGATAACCAAAATTATTTTTTTTCAACTCATTTAACTGTGGAGATAAAAAAGTATTTGTTTTATAGAGAACCAAATTATCTATTAAATTCTGATTTTTTAAATGGTCAATAACATCAAAAAGTGATTGGTCTGCTTGTTGGCCAAAATTAGATATTTCTTGATAAATCACTGTTACTTCAGATACAATTTCTTTTATTTTTCTTATAGAAGCCTCTAAAAGCTCCTCATTATCAAAAACATTGTAAGATACATGTATATTTTTCATGTTTATTCCTCTATTTTGAAACTTGTATCACGAGGGATCTTTATATTAATTTCGGCCATGGATATCCCCTCTATGTCTTTCTTTCTTTCTTTGGCTATTTCATATACTGTTCTCCTTGGTGATCCGACATGTTCTATCCCCAATTCTTTTTCTCGTATACATTGCAATATTTTAGGAGAAATTATATCTACATAGTCTTTAGAAGTCCACTGATCGATGAGTGCTTTTTCATAAGGAAATTCTTTTCCATAAAAGCTAGTTCTGATTACCAAAGAATTATCATATGTTCTTACCAGAAGCTCTCCGGCGGCCTTTGTTTTGGCATAATTTGATAAAGGATTTATGGAATCGCTAGTTTTATAGTTGCCCTTTTTCCCATCAAAAACATAATCTGTAGAAATATAAACCAGCCTTTTTTTATATTTCATGCACGAATGTAGAACATTAAATGTTCCTAAAACATTAATATGTGCTGCGCGAAGAGGATATTTTTCAGCAGTCTTGACATCGGTAAAGGCTGCGCAGTGCACTACAGTATCTCCTTCAAAGTTTTTTATATTTTCATCAACTTGCCAGCCAACTCTAATATTACATTCATTTGATGATGGACTAATGAATGTAATGTTATAATCCGCAGCATCCAATATCATTTGTGACCCTAGTGTTCCGGAGCCGCCGATTAAAAAAAGATTCTCTATTTCCACTTAAAAATCCCTTTTTTATATTTTGGCTCCCAACCTAGCTTTCTAAGTTTAGTAGAATCTATAGAATATCTTAAATCTTGACCCCACCTATTTTCAACAAACTGAATCAAATTTCTATCTTTCTCATACCAGCTTAATACTTCATCAATTACTTCTAGGTTTGTCATATGATTTTCAGAGGCAATATTGAATATCTTATTTTTTACTTTCGAATTTATGATACACATAATTCCTGAAATATTATCCTTGACATATGTCCAGTCCCTCACATAAGATCCATCGCCATGAACAGGAATTTTTTTTTCATTTTCGATACTGTTGATACATTTTGGAATCAATTTTTCTTCATATTGCCTAGGGCCATAATTGTTTGCACTTCTGGTGATAATATATTTGAGTCCATAAGTTCTCGCGTAAGATAACACCAGCATTTCCGCAGAAGCTTTTGTGGCAGAGTAAGGATTTGATGGATTTAATTTATCTCTTTCGTTAAAAGAGCCCCTCACTTTATCTCCATAAACCTCATCTGTACTAATATGGAAAAATAATGGTCTATTATATTCTGGTTTTCCCCTGATCAATTCCAATAAATTGTGGACTCCTAAAATATTACTATGAATAAAAGGGTCTGTATCTCTAATTGAATTATCTACATGACTTTCGGCTGCAAAATTAACTAATACATCACAATTTGGTATATGCTTGATTTTGCTTATATCTTCTCTGATTAAAGTATAGTTTGGATTTAAATCCCAAGGTAGATTCTCTGATGCTGCATAAGTCATCTTGTCAATATCTACTACTTGATTTCCATTTTTTAAAACCTCTTCTACAAAGTGTGAACCAATAAATCCTCGGCCCCCAGTAACAACAAATTTCATTTATATATCCCCAATTTAAAACTTAGGATTAGATTCATATTCTTCCCAAGTTATACCTTTCTTATCTTTCTCAGATATAATAATATCTTTTTCATCGATAGTCAAGCTTAAATTTATATTTTTATCAAAAAAATTTATACACCCTTCTCCAAGATTATTGTAGAAATTAGTGCATTTGTACATCACAATTGAATCTTCCAAAGCCTCAAAACCATGAGCATATCCAGCAGGAATCCATAGAACTTTGTTATTTTCTGAATTCAAGTGAAAATTAAAGGCCCTTCCGGAATTTTTTGACCCCTTCCTGATATCAACTATGTGATCAATTATTGATCCCTTTATTACATGTATTAATTTTCCCATTGGTCTATCCCATTGATAATGCAGTCCTCGAATTGTACCCCTTTGTGAGAAAGATATATTATCCTGAACAAAATCTTTTTTTAATTCTTTGTTCAAGAGACGAGAAAAAGATTCATAAAAATATCCGCGATGGTCTCTAAATTTAATGAGATCAAAAATTTTGTATTCCTCAAACATTAAAAAACAATTCCTGCTATTTTTTCATTCCATATTTTACCAAATAATATGTGATCACTGATCATTTGAAGATCATTCTTTTTTTCCTTTCCAGAATCAAGAGTTGCCGATTCATCATGGTAAAAGAACATATCTTTTCCAAAATACATTGGTACATTTCCGTCAGAACAGGCTCTTAAACATATATCGACATCCTGAAAATTTTTACTTAAGCTGGGGTTTAAGCCACCGATTTTTATAAAATATTTTAGATCCCATACCTGAAGAGCACCTGTTACAAAAGATGCACCTCTATCACAATTGACTCTTTTATCTTCTGATTTGGAGAACCTCTTGAAGTGAATTGGGGAAATAGAAACAAAAGACTGTGGTGTCAATACCCAAGATGGACCGCCAAATTGGACAGTATTTCTCCATTGTTTTCCAGCCATATTAGGAAATGAATTTTTAATATTTCTTGTGTCCTCTTCATTGTTGAGGGACATGTCTTGAGGCGGATATAATAATTTTGAACCAGAGACCACAGAACCATATTTTCTATGCTTTTTTAACAATTTATTGAAAAATTCAAAAGATGCGCACCATAAATCAGAATTCCATAAAATAATTTCTTTTATTGATAAGTGATAACAAATTTTTGCTGCTATATTATTGAGCATAGAAAAATTAAAGCCTTTTTCATTGTCAATTCTCAAGTATGACAGGCCGTGTTTGATAACTGAATATTCTATATATTTAGTCGACCTGTCATCAATTACGATTATATTACATAAATCTGCTATCTTTTTTTCTTTTAAATTGTTTATCGTTATGTTGATGAGTTCTATATTATCTCTGATGGGAATTAAGATTGTTGGCTTTTTACTATCCCAATTCTCTTGGCATCTCCAGCGACACTTATATTGTATTTTTTGATTTCTGAATCTGAAGTTTGAATTTTTGGTAATATTGTCTGTCATATTACCATCCACTTTTAGTTCCGATTGTGTAATCTCAAAATTATCCGAGGGTATAAATCCCTCTTCTTCAAAAATTTCACATTTAAAATAATTATTCACGGGTCTTCTCATAAAATAATGAATTCATCTTCTTCGGATGAATTTTCTAAATATGCGGTATTTCCGCCAGTTACCGAATTGACAAAAGCACCATAGATTTCTTCTTCTGTAAAATTCTCAACAAGATACTTTTGAAGCTTCTTGGCATTTCTCTTAAACCGTGAATATTCGCTGCGAACCTCACGCAATCGGCGCTTAAAGGACCCCTCCCTTGGGAAAGCCCACTGTGAGTCTGCCTGAACAACATTGTCCCAAACAGCCTCTTTCTGAACATTTTGAAGATCATATTCGACGGACGCGAACATTGGCTTCTTCTTTCCCTTTCTTCGGCCGTCTGGCATATAAAGAAAATCACAATGACCTGACCATCCAGAAACGACTACTGGCAGTCCGTTATAGGCTGCTTCAAAAAGTGGTAGCCCATAACCCTCACCATGTGCCGTGGAAACAAGTGCCTTAATTTTGGAATGCTGATATAGGCCGTTCATTTCTTCAGGAGTTAAATCTCCATGGACAAGATAAATCTTGCATTTACAATTATCTCCGCCAAACCTATTCAATAAAGATTTAAGCCTTGATCCGGTGTGCTCTCTGTCGATGATGCTATTATTCTTGACGGAAGTTTTAAGGACAAGGCCTACTTCTTGATCAAAATTCTCTTCCAGGAACCATTTGACGAGGTTGTCAAAGTTCTTTCTTGGACCCCATTGGGAAATTGCAAGGTAGTTGAAGTCGTAATCGAGCTTTAAATTAAGCTTTTGTTTCTTGAAATTTCTAACAGGATAATTGACCACCTCGATTGGAGTTTGACAAGCTAGGTGGACAGGCTGTCCGGTTTGGCTGTTTTGCCCCTGGTATGTTGTGTTTTCAAAAACATCCTTCGAATGATTTGAAACAACGATGACCCTATCCATTTCGTTGGCTTTTTGGAGCCAAACTGGTGCCACCTTAGTCGTTTCGATACCAGCTGTATATCCGATGTTGATTGGAGCAAGTTTTTCCCATTCGTTTGGAATTGTCACTTGTAGCGACATATCGAACTGTCCGCCCTGTTGGGTGAAAATATGAGTTTGTGCGATCCTATTATCTGTCCAGGTGCGCTCTTCGTTTGCTTCGCTGACCCAGCCAGTTTGTCCCCAATTCGTGGGAATAACGTAAATATCAAAGATATCTTCCCTCGATCTCAAACATCTCAAGGCAAATCTTGCCTGCTCTCCATATCCAGATTGTGAAAGGACTGGTCCTTTTAATACTATTTTCTGCTTCATTTTGTAATCTCCGTGAATGCCCAAGGCTTATATCCCTTTCGCGTTTCCCAAGAACCATGGTTTTCTACAACCGAATCGATCAGCTCAATCCACTGCTTTTGGAAATTATCGAAATTGTAATTTTTTGCGACGTGTTGTCGACCTTTCATGCCTAAAAGCTTCCTTTCTTCCGGGGTCATCGAAAAAACGTCTCTCAGAGCCTGTATAAAGTCTTCCTTAGAAATCCTATCCTCATAGATGTATGGAACCTGTTGAGAGCCTATGATGGCCTTTGAAGCCGGCGTAAGACCTATTCCAAACCACTCTTTTCCATCTGTGACCTGTTCCTGCAATCCACCTGTCATATTGACGATAATTGGAGTCTGGCAGGAAAGAGATTCCAATGTTGCCAATCCAAATCCCTCAGCGTCTGAAATGTTAATTGTGCAATCAGCCATATTATACATCGCCGCGAGGGCATGCGGTGAAATTTTATTTGTTGAAAGAATGATGCGGCCGTCTGTGGCGCCAATGTTGCTTAGAATGGCTTCTAAGTCTTGTCCGTTTGGATCTTTGGGATCTGTATGCATGATAAGTCTTACTTTTTCTGGGCCAACTTCTTCGGCGAACTCACTAAACCAGTGGATTAATGATCCGCTCATCTTCCGACGTGCATTTCTATTGTTCCAGAAGAAAGTTACCCGATTATCTGTGTCGCCATCAAAGTGTTTTTCTCGCAGCGTTTTGATGTCCTCATCCGGAAAGGGCCGGAAAATGCTGGTATCTACTGCGTGTGGGACATAGTGATTTTCGACGTGGGGAGAAACATTGTTGACAATATCGTGGGTTACCTTCGAAATGGACGCGATGACGTCCGTTGAGCTATAAAACTTGTTGTTAAACTTCGGAAGTGGATAATTGTCCCAAACGTGATAGTAGACCATTGGGATGTGTTTTCGAATTTCATTCTCGATCATCCACAGCCAGCCGTAAAACCGTGGGTCTGTCATGAACCAAATCATGTCAGGTTTCTCATTAAAGAGGGCGGAGCGAACCATTTCTTGGGTTCCATACCCCTTGACCGGATAAACAATCCAGTCTTCATCCCAGCCTTCAATTTTCTGAGGTTTGTAGTCTTTATGAGCTACTGCCCCTCCGAGACAAACGAATTTATATTTGCCTGTTTTTAGTAGTGTCTCAATAATATATTTCGTTTGAGTTCCAACTCCCGAAGGAGCCATTGGGTGATCCGCAATCACCAAAATCTTCTTTTTTTCTGTCATTTAAACCTCTATGGACATTCCGATGATCTGCAAAAATCACATTTTACACACGATCGCTTGTCCTTGATATAATTTTTTTTCTTAATATTGAAAAGCGCCTTCTTTAAAAGATTGGTAGCGTTTTCCATTTTTTTATTTCCGCTCGTAACTCTAAAAATCTCCACCCTATCCTTCTTTGCTGTTCTCTTCAATAATGCGAAGTGAGTTTCGATATCTTTCAAATCGATGCCGTGTTTCTTGGCAAAGAAAATCTTATAAAGAGTTAGCTGATAGGTGACCATTGGGTCAGATCGGCGCCGCATGTCCCAGCCCCAAGAGCAGGATTTCCAATCAATAATGTGATATTTCCCGTCAGGGGTCTTGACAACCGCGTCAATATATCCCTTAAAATTGTATCCCTCTTCATTATCAATTGGGACCATAAGCCGCTCTTCCGTCGAGATTACCTCATATCCGTCCGCAAAGTATTCCGCAACGGCTGGCATGATTGCCGGGATGATGCCGATAGCCTGAACGGCCATCTTTTCTGTATCTTCTCTAAATTCGATGTCGTCATCCAATTCAGCCAAACATTCCTCGAACCTCTGGATAAAGTTTTCTGCTGCTTCGAAAGTTTCTTTAAGCAATTTTTTCTCTGCTATGTCGTGGATAGCTGTTCCAAATGCAGTATATTCATTTCCCCTAAATCCCTTAAGCTTATCGATGTAAGTCAATTTATGGTAGAATGGGCAAAAGTTCCAATTTTTTAATTCCGAAAACGAAATATGCGGCAATTATTCCTCGGTGACAGCTTTTGTCTTTGATAGTGTGAGAGTTTCTTTTTTCTCTACTTCTATTATAACATCTTCAGGAGATTTGTCAAGTATTTTTTCTACTTTTTTTGGTTTTTTTCTGGCTTGAGGGCCCTTTTTCTTAACTGGGGATGCTTTTTTGATTGTCGGAGCTACTTTTTTGATTGATGGAGGCCTTACTTTTTCAAAAATCCACTCTCCACAGAGTTGTTCGGGGCTCATCTTGTTTGTTACTAGGGGGGGATTTTTTATGCAGGGCC